>Ga0209303_1000365_pt1 | contig 36081 bp, 28 predicted proteins | sample SidtaG_3_FD_187449 | JGI IMG/M metagenome (GOLD analysis project Ga0209303, IMG submission 187449) | Marine algal microbial communities from Sidmouth, United Kingdom - Sidmouth_Asex1 metaG (SPAdes) (version 2) | ecosystem: Host-associated > Algae > Red algae > Unclassified | place: Sidmouth...
AGCGGCACCGTGGCGCTGCTGCTCAGTCCCCATCCGGAGGTGGCAGGCTTCGGGCTGTCGATGATCGCGGGCCTGACGCGGGCGCTGGACGGGAGCGGGCGCGAGCTGCTGGTGGTGCCTGACGTGCCGAGCGGCGACGGGCTGGCGGCGGTGCGCTCGGTGCTCGCCGGGCGGCGGGCGGACGGGCTGGTGCTCTCGCGCATCCGCCCGCAGGACGTGCGAGTGCGATCGCTGCTGGAGCGTGGCGTGCCGTTCGTCACCCACGGCCGGACCGAACTGGCCACGGTGCATGCCAGCCACGACCTGGACAACGCCGAACTGGCACGGCTCGCCGTCGAGCGCCTGATCGCCCGCGGCCGGCGCCACCTGCTGCTCGTGCCGCCCGCTCGCGGCTTCACCTACCGGGCGCACATGCAGGTCGGCTTCGAGCGCGCCGTGCAGCGTGCCGGGGCCGAGACGGCCCCCTCGCCCGACGCAGCGTTCGACCTGGACCTGCCGTTGGACGAGCTGCGCGCGCACGTCGCCTCCGCCTGCGCCGGCCGGCAGCCCCCGGACGGCATCGTGTGCGGCGGCGACGGCGCGTGCCTGGCCGCGCTGGCCGGCATCGCGGATGCCGGACGGCGGCCCGGCATCGACGTCGACGTGATCGGCAAGCAGACCTCGCCGGCGCTCGATCACGTGATGCCGCCGATCGACACGCTGCACGAGGACCTGGAAGCGGCCGGTCTTGCGCTGGGCACGCAGTTGCTCGCCCTGCTCGACGGTGCCGCCCCCGACGGCCTGCGCACGCTCGCAGCACCCGTACCGCGCTGGCGCACCGGCCTGGACCCGCACGACGATCCCCGACCCGATACCGCTGACCACACGGAGCCCTCCCCATGACCCGCACCGATTCCTCCCTCCCGGACATCGCTCGCTGGATCGCCGCGACCAAGCGCGAGCTGCGTGCCGAGCATGACGTGCAGCACGCCTACCAGGCCTGCCTGACACGCACCCGCCGCCAGGCCGACGAGGTGCGCGAAGCGCACGCGCGCGGCGAGGGGCCGGTTCCGGAGATCCGCTACGCGGACCTGGCCGCGGACCGCGTCCCGAACGCCACCGTCGCCGCGGTGCGCCAGCGCGGCTGCGCGATCGTGCGCGGCACCTTCGATCGCGCCACCGCCGAGGCCTGGAATGCCGAGCTGGGCGAGTACCTGGAAGCGAACGACTATTTCGCGAAGGCGCGTGCCAAGGCCGGCCTGGACACCTACTTCGGCGACCTGGCCGATGCGCAGCCGCAGATCTTCGGGGTGTACTGGTCCCGTCCGCAGGTCATGGCCCGCCAGGCGGTCGAGATGGCCATCACCAAGCGCTGGATGAACCGCCTGTGGGACACCGACGCGCCGGCCGGGCCCGAGTTCGACACGGACAACGACGTCGTCTACGCCGATCGGACCCGCCGGCGCGCGCCCGGCGACGCAACGCTCGGCCTGTCGCCGCACATGGATGCCGGCTCCTACGAGCGCTGGGTGGACCCGGCGTTCCGGCGCATCTACGCGCCGTTGCTGGCCGGTCGGCCCGACGACTACGATGCGTGGCGCGGCGCCTACCGCACGCAGACGCGCGAGTACGAATCGCCGGCGGTCAGCTCGATGTTCCGCACCTTCCAGGGCTGGACGGCGCTGACCGAGCAGGGCCCGGGCGACGGCACGCTGGAGCTGGTGCCGATCGTCGATGCGATCGGTCACGTGTTGCTGCGAGCGCTGCAGGACGATGTGCCCGAGGACGAGCTGCCGCTGGCGAACCCGGGTCGTGCGCTGGGCGTGGATCGGCAGTGGCACCCCGAGCTGCTCGATGCGCTGGTCCCGATCCAGACGGTCGAGCCGGGCGACACCGTGTGGTGGCACCCCGACGTGGTGCACGCGGTCGGCAACGAGCACCGCGGCGACGAGTACGCGAACGTGATCTACATCGCCGCCTCGCCGCGCTGCCGCAAGAACGAGACCTACGCGCGCCGCCAGGCCGATTGCTTCCTGTCGGGCAGGAGCGCACCGGACTTCGCCGCCGAGGATCACGAGGTGGACTTCGAAGGCAGGGCCACGCTTGAGGATCTGACGCCGTTGGGACGGGTGCAGATGGGGCTAGCCTAGCCGATCGCCGCATAGGGAGCCCCTGCATAGATGACGACCGCCGATTCTCGATGCCCGTGCGCTGTGCCATCGACGAACGTCACGTCGGTGCTCGCGTGCGTGGCACTGCTGCTGTCGTCCACGCCGCTCATCGGCGAGGAGCACCGGGCAGCGGCGCCGGCGCTCGGCACCGACAGCCGGATCGCCTGCTCGCAGGAGCGCGGTCAGCCGCTCGGTGAGTGCACGGTGCGGGTGAGGCTCGACGGCGACGGCAAGGTCACCGTGGTAGCACGCTTCGCCAACGGCTTCAGCCGTTCGCTGCGGTTCGACCAGGGCGCGTTCGTGCGGGCCAATGCCACCATGTCCGGCAGCGGCGCGGATACCGACTGGCAACTGATCGATGGCCTGCACCGGATCCGCGTGGACGATCAGCGCTACGAGGTGCCGGATACGCTCGTGTCAGGGGGCTGAGTACCGCCCGCACCGAAGTCCAGGCCCCATCGTCGGGCGGCACGCGATGCGCCCGGTCGGATCCGTCCGGACCGGGCGCCTCGGGTCAGGGCTGCATCTTGTGGATCATGCCTTCGTCCACGGCCGCGTACAGGCTGCCGTCCGGACCCAGCGCCAGGGAGCGGAAGCGACCGGCCTCCATCGGCAGCGTCATCTCGGTCACGTCGACCACCGACATCCCGTCCTCGGCCAGCTCGACCACATCGATACGCTGGCCGATCGGCGTGCCGCCGAAGCCGATGCCCACCACCAGGTTGCCGTTCCAGTCACCCCAGGCATCGCCCTCGAGGAAGGCGGCGGAGCCGGTGCCCTGCGACCAGCCGTTGTTGTTCCAGATCGGCGGCATGGCGTCCGGGTAGGTCTCGAAGTCGGTCATCGGCATGTAGGCCGCACGCTCGAAGCGGTTCATGCCGTCCATCTGGTTGGGGCTGTAGCCGCAATAGTCGTCCGGACAGTCCTCGCGACCGGCCATGTTCGGGCGCGGGTCCCAGCCGGCGTTGCCGCCGTTGACCAGCACCGTGATCTCGTCCGAATGCCAGGGCCCGTGCTCGGCGGCGATCGGCGTGCCGGTGTCCGGGTGGAACGCGATGCCCTGCACGTTGCGGTGCCCGTAGGTGAAGGTGCGGGCATCGAAGCCCTCGGGCGGTGCGTTGTCCGGCGCGGCGTTGCCGTCGGTGTCGATGCGCAGCACCTTGCTGCCCATCAGCGTCGGGCTCTGCGGTACCTCGCTGTTGTGATTGTCGCCGGTGGTCAGGTAGATGAAGCCATCGTCCGGTCCGAAGCGCACCCGACCGCCGTTGTGCGCGCCCGGGCCACCGAACGGGTGATCCGAGGCGGCCATCTTGTAGGGCACGTCATCGACGATGTCGGTGCGGCCCGACACCTGAGTGAAATCCTCCCCGACCTCGAAGCGCATCAGGCGGTTGGTGTGCGGCTCGGACATGTTCGAGGTCGAGTAGACGTAGATGCGCCGGTTCTCGTCGAAGGCGGGATCGACCGCGACCCCCATCATGCCCGCCTGCCCTTCGCAGAACAGGTCGTCCCCCGAGGCGGGGTAGCCTTCGGTCTCGCCCACGCCGAACAGGGCGTTGACCTCGCCCGAGGGCATCATCACCGACAGCCCCTTGCACTTCTCGGTGAAGAACATCGTGCCGTCGGCCAGGAAGGCCATGTCCCAGGGATTATCCAGACCCGACAGCACCACGCTGTGCGTCAGGCTGGAGGTGTTGGCCCCGGACTGCGCCAGGGCGACGTTGCCGACCAGCAGGGTGGCGGCGCCCAGGACGGTCAGGCCGCCCCCGATTCGCTTGGTGCTCGATGACTTCGACATGCATCCCTTTCCGGTTGACGATGGAGTGTCGGGACGCGAAGACATCGCCGGATGGTCGCCCTCGGCTGGTCCTAACCTTCATGAGTCTACACGCTCGGAGGCACGGATCACCAGCCTTGTCAGACATCTGTCACACGTGACTGACCGTCACCGGCGCGGCAACGATCAATCGAAGGCCGTCGCGATGTAGGCCGCCAGGTCGGCGATCTGTCCATCGGACAGATCGACCGCGTGCGGACGCATCAGTGCCGTGTTCGCACCGACCTTCTCGCCGGCCCGGTACTGCTGCAGGCGCCCTTCGAGGTAGTCGGCGGATTGTCCGGCAAGCTTCGGAAAGCTGGCCATGCCCTTGGCGGTCGGGCCATGACAATTGCGGCACACGCTCTGATAGGCCGCCTCGCCGGCAGCGATGTCTTGCGCACCGGCGTGACTGGAACAGAGCAAGATCGCTGCGCCGAGCGGGGTGAGGATCGTCGTCTTCATGCCTGTCTCGCTGTGTGCGTGTCGCCGGTCCTCGCCGCGCCCCTGCACCGGCCGATGCAAGGTTGCGGGCGGATGCCGGCCTCATGATGCAAGCGCTCGACGAAGGGTGGACCGGCTTGAAAGTAGCACGGTGCCGGCCACCGGCCAGTCGCCGGCAACGGCTTCGATCTGTCGCCGTCCGGATCCCGCGCGCAGCAGCCTTGGCAGGCTCCGGTAGTGCGGGCTCGGCCGGGGAGCGGTCAGGGAGCGATCGGGGAGCGATCGGGGAGCGATCGGGGCACGCTGCGGTGGTCGGCCACACCGGAACTCGCCGAGGGTGTAGGTTCGAACACCCCCCCGGCATCGCCGGGGCCACGTCGAACCCCACGGGAACACCGCCATGCCGACCGCTACCCATCGCCTCGCCCGGCCCACCCTGCTCGCTGTGGGCCTCTTCGCCGGCGGCGCCTTCGCGCAGGGCCTGACAAGCGAGCCGGCACCGGAGGGCACGAGCGTACGCATCATCTCGCCGAGTGACGGTGACACCGTGCCCGCCGAATTCACCGTGGTGTTCGGCCTGTCCGGCATGGGCATCGCGCCGGCCGGAGTCGATCAGGACGGTACGGCTCACCACCACCTGCTCGTGGACACGGACCAGATACCGGCGCAGGATCAGCCGATGGGCAATCCGCCGCTCCACTTCGGCGGTGGCCAGACGGAGACGGTGCTCACGCTGGAACCCGGCGAGCACACGCTGCAGCTGGTGCTGGGCAATTACCTGCACGTGCCGCATTCGCCGCCGATCGTCTCCGAGCAGATCACGGTCACGGTCGAACCGGACGGCAACTGAAGCGTCCCGACACGCGGGGCGGGTAGTCGGTCACCTGATGTAGTCGCTCATCCGCGCCACCTGCTTGATAGCGCGGCTTGGCAACCTTCCGCACGGTCGCGTCAAGCCAGCACCACGCACCGATGCGCCCATCGCTCGGCGATGTCGACATCGTGTGTCACCAGCACCACGCCCAGACGCCGATCCTCGACGATTCCGGACAGCATCGACAGCGTGCGGGCCTGGGTGATCGGGTCGAGGCGCGAGGTCGGTTCGTCGGCGAGCAGCACCTTCGGTCGGGCGCTCAGCGCTCGGGCCAGCGCGACGCGTTGCAGCTCGCCGCCGGACACGGCGTCCGGGCGGCGTGCGAGCAGGGAGGGCGGCACGCCGAGCCTGGCGAGCAGATCCTCGACCACGGACCAGGGCGTACCGTTCAGGTGCGCCACCTCCCGCAGGCCGGTCCCGAGGGGGACGTGGGGCGGGAACGCGGCCGGCGGGTCCTGATAGAGCTTCTGGATGGCGCGCGGGCCGAGGCCGGGGGCTAGATGCAGGGTGCCCTGCGCGGGCGAGATCAGTCCGGCGAGCGTGTCCAGCAGGCTTGTCTTGCCCACGCCGCTGGGGCCGACCAGGGCGACGCGCTCGCCCTCCCGCACGCTCAGATCCAACCCCTCGATCAGCACCTGCCGCCCGCGTGCCACGCACAGGCCGCGCGCGCGCAGCAGCGTCTCGCCCGACGTGGCCGGTGCGGTGCGGGGCCAGGACCCGGGATCGGCGGCGATCAGCTCGCGCGTGTAGGCGTGGCGCGGCGCCGACAGCACGGTGCGGGTCTCGCCCTGCTCCACCATCCGGCCCTCGCGCAACACCAGCAGGCGCCCCCCCAGGGCACGCGCGACGCCGACCTCGTGAGTAATGACGATCAACGTGCCACCGGCGGCCGGCACGGCGGCCAGCAGGTCGATGAGCCGCGCGCGGCGGTCCGCATCCAGGCCCTTGGTGGGCTCGTCGGCGAGCAGGATCGGCGCGCCGCCGGCGGTCGCGGCGGCGAAGGCCACCCGCTGCGCCATGCCGCCCGAGAGCGCGCCCGGCAGGCGCCGTTCGGCACCGGTCAGCCCGAGCGCCTCGAACGCCCGCGCCCGCGCCGCCTCCGGGTCCGTCCGCCGCGCCACGTACCGGTAGGTCTCGCGCACCTGCGCGGCGGCGCGCATGAGCGGGCCGAGCGCACGCCAGGGCTCCTGCGGCAGGGCGGCGATCCGGCAGCCCCACAGCGCGGTACGCGCCTCGGGCGCCAGATCATCGACACGGTGCCCGTCGAGGGCGATCGTGCCCTGCGCCCGAAGGGCTGCGGGCAGTGTCCCGAGGATCGCCTGGGCGACGAGGCTCTTGCCCGCCCCGGTCTCGCCCATCACCACCAGCGTGCCACCCGGTGCGACATCGAGATCGAGGGGACCGAGCAGCGCCACCTTCGCGGACCGTACGCGCAGGCCGCGCACCGCGACCGCTCCGAGGGTCTCGGCGACCTGGGAGGTTTCCGCCGCCGCATCGGCCGCATCAGCCGCATCGGCCGCACCCTTCGCCACGATCGTCACGGGCGCCGCATCCCGCCCACGCTCAGATGCAGCGCGAGCACCGTCAGCACCAGCGCACCGACCGGCTGCAGGATCAGCCAGGGTGACTCGCGCCAATAGGGCAGCAGCTCGGTCATCATGACGCCCCACTCGGCCTGCGGGGGACGGATGCCGACGCTGACGAAGCCGAGGGCGGCGACCGCGGTCACCGCGGTGGCCGCGCCGAAGGCGGCGATGCTCAGCAGGCCCGGCCCGATCTCGGGAACCAGATGACGGCGCACGATCGACACCGGCCCCAGCCCGAGCAGCCGCGACGCCTGGACCGCCGGCGCGGCGAAGACCACGCGTGCCCGCTGGCGGGTGTAGCGGAAGTACTCGACCCACAACGTCAGCGAGATGCCGATGTAGAGCGCCCACCACGAGCCCGGCGAGATGGCGGCCAGCATCAGCACCAGCAGCAGCCCCGGCAGCGCCAGCACCGCGTCGGCGAAGGCGCTCAGCAGGCGATCCGTCCAGCCTCCTGAACGGGCCGCGAGCACGCCCAGCAGCGCACCCGGCAGCGCCGCGGTGAGGACCGACAGCAACGCCAGGCCCAGCGACAGCCGCGCGCCCGAGAGCAGCCGCGCCGCCATGTCCCGGCCCAGATGGTCGGTGCCGAGCAAGTGCGCAGCAGTCGGTCCCTGACGGGCGGTCAGGAGCGATTGCGTGGCGGGATCGTGGCCCACCAGCACCGGGCCGATGGCGGCGGCGCAGGCGAGGGTCGCGAGCAGCGCCAGGCCGGCCAGGCGGGGCGTACCGGGACGGGGCAGCCGCCGGGCCTGCGGTGCCGGGGTGGCGCTCGGAGCGCTCACGCGGCGCGCGGATCGATGACCCGGCAGGCCAGGTCGATGACGAGGTTGAGCGCGACGTAGATCAGCCCCAGCGCCAGCGCCGTGCCCTGCACCATCGCGATGTCGCGGGCGAAGATGGCGTGCACCAGCGCATGTCCGATGCCCGGCCAGGCGAACACGGTCTCCACGATGACCACCCCCTCGATCAGATAGGCGCCCTGCACGCCGACGTAGGCCACCACCGGCAACGCCGCGTTGCGCAGCACGTGCCGCAGCACGGTCAGGCGCGCGCTCAGCCCCTTGGTGCGGGCGAACAGGCGCCATTCGGCCGACATCGCTTCGGCGACCGCATCGCGCACCACGCGCGAGGAAACCGCGGCCAGGCCCAGACCGATCGTCAGCGAGGGCAGGATCAGGTGCTCCGGGCCACGAAAGCCCGCCACGGGCAGGAGTTGCAGTTGCACGGCGAACACCAGCACCAGCACCAGGCCCAGGGCGAAGGCCGGTACGGCGCGCAGGAAGATCGACATCGCCAGTGCCATCCGGTCGATCGACCCACCGGGCCGCAGGCCGGCCACGATGCCCACCGGCAGCGCGATCAGCAACGATGCGACCACCGCACCCGCCGCCAGCTGCAACGAGTGGCGCAGCTGCGTCGCCACCTCCTCGATCACCGGCGAGCCGTAGACCAGCGAGCGGCCCAGCTCCAGGCGTGCCAGCGCGCCGAGCCAGGTTTGCAGCTGCTCCCACCAGGGCCGGTCCAGGCCCAGCTCGAGGCGCACCGCCTCGGCGGCGGCGGCATCCATCATGTCGTAGCCGTAGCGCCCCGCCGCGATGCGGTAGGCCGCGTCCCCGGGCAGCGCGTGCATCATCGCGAAACTGGCGATACCGACCACCAGCGCGACCACCAGCGCCTGCACCCCTCGGCCTGCGAGAATGGCGAGCACGGAGCCGGCACCGTCGACGACCGACGGGCCGGACCGGCGGGTCATTCCCCCCAGGAGACGGCGCTCAGCCCGTAGGAGCGTTGCAGCGGATCGATGACGACACCCTGCAGGCCGTTCGCGATGGCGACCGTATGCTCGTACCACACGATCGGGATCACCGGCAGTTCGGCCTGGAGCGCAGCCGCGACCATGCCGATGGCCTCGTCCCGCACGCTCTCGTCGGCACTGGCGGCGATGCGCTGCAGGGCGTCGACGACCGTCGCGTTCTTCCAACCCATGGCGCCCCAGTCGCCGCCACCGTCGCCGAAGTCCTGCAGCACGGTGCCGATCGGATCGGGGCTCAGCGCATAGTTGCGGGCGTACAGCGCGACCTCCAGCGTGCCGTCCTGGTGGCCCTCGGGGATGATCGAGTAGTTGGCCACCGTCACGTCGAGCTCCACTCCGATGCCGCGCCACTGGTCCTGCAGCGCCGCGGCGATCAGTGGTAGCTCGGGCCGATCCGGGAAGGTCCTGAGTTCCAGCGAGAACCGTTCGCCGTCGCGGGTCAGGATGCCGTCCTCGCCCGCGCTCCAGCCCAGCTCCGCCAGGCGTGCGCGGGCGGCATCGGCATCGGTCCGCAGCGGTGCCAGCGTGTCGTCGTGCCAGCTGGCGAGCGCGGGCGGGAACAGCTGGGTCGCCGCCCCTTCGGGAAAGCGGGTGATCGCCGCGGCGATGCCCGCCCGGTCGATGGCCAGGCTCAGCGCCTCGCGGGCACGCGGATCATCGAGAAAGGGGTGCGAGGCATTGAGCTTCAGCGTCACCACGCGCGGGATCGGCACCGCGACGGTCTCCACGCTGCCCACGTCGGACAGGCGTGCGAAGCCTGCGGGGTCAAGCGTGAAGACCAGGTCCGCATCGCCGCTCTCGGCCATCAGCGCACGCGTTTCCGCGCGCCCTGCGGCCAGATAGCTGGCGCTCTCGATCGCCGGGGCCTCGCCCCAGTAGTCCTCGAAGCGTGCCATCTCGATCGCCTGCGGCGGCGAGAACGTGGTGACACGGAACGGGCCGGTACCGATCAGCGTGGTCGGCACGCCGCCCGCATCCAGCGAGGCGGGCGCAGGGATGACGGTCGTGGCATGCGCCATCAGCGCGGGCAGTGCGGCGAACGGGCTCTCCAGCTCGACGACCAGCGTGCCCTCGCCCGCCACGATCGTGTCGATGGGTGCCTGCGCGAGCACGCCCGGTTGTTCGAACGACCGGTTCAACGCCTGCGCCACGCTATCCGCGTCGAGCAGCGTGCCGTCGTGGAAGCGTACGCCCTCGCGCAGCGTGAAGGTCCAGTTCGACCCGTCCTGCGAGACCGCCCAGTCGGTCGCCAGACCGGCGCGCAGCGTGCCCTCGGCGTCGGCATCGACGAGGTTCTCCATGATCTGCAGACTCTGGATGGCGAAGCCCGACACGGCGGGATCGGCGCTGGCGACCTCCCAGGGCGAGACCACGGTGACGCTGGTGCGCTCCTGTGCCAGAAGCGTTCCATGCAGCAGCAGCAGGAGCACGGCAATCAGCGCCGGCACTGCGGGTCGGGGGGGCATTCGAATCTCCTGTGTGGGTACGGCGAACCGATCGATGTCGGCGCAATGTATGAAACGTTATCACATTGCATTCGATGCGCACGATCCGTGTCGCGTTCAGAGGCGGGCAAGCGAGGCGTCCTCCGCCACGCCACCCCCGGCCGTCATGCGCGCGCTCGCCTGGCTCAGGACGCCTGGCACGCCTCTTCGGCATCGACGTCCGGACCTGCGCCGACTGCGGCAGCCAGCTGCGCATCATCGCTTGCATCGAGGACCGCCGCACCGTCGCCCTGCCCCGGCCGTCCCCTCCGGTCTCGCCGTCCCGCCTGCGACGGTGAACCGCCTTGCGCTTCGCCCACTATCTCAGCGCCCCTCGACACCGCTGTCCCGGCCCGGCGAACTCGATCACCACGCTCGCTCCGGCTGATCCTGACCGCCGACACACGGGTTATCCTTCCTGTATCCCTGTTCTCCGTCCCGATGCCCTCTCCCGATCGGTCCGATCCACCTCGCACGCTCGGTCGAGTAGTTCGGGCACGTTCTGGCGGGGAACGAGCGGCGGCATCGAAAGCTCGTTCGTCGGGCCGACGATCACCCACGATCTATGCGCGGATGGAACGCTGTGGAAAACGATGCGGATGGCGATGCCGATGACTCGACCATCGAGGCGGGTGACGGCAAGAAGGCGAGAAGGGGCGGGCGTGCGAAGAAGTCCGGGAAGAAGAGGGGGAGCGGGGCGGGGGCGGTCGATGCGGACGTGAAGCCGCTGGGGAGCGCAAAGGGCGTCGAGACGATGTTCCGCAACGCCTATCGTGCCGAGCTCGACATCATCTCCCTGGCGGCCGTGAAGGCCAACATCATGATCTCGCTGAACGGCTTCATCATCTCCGCCCTGATGATCTCGGGCGCGTTCATATTCGCCTCCTCGCCCGCCTTCCTGCTTCCGGCCAGCGTCTTCCTGATAACGGCCGCCACGTCGATCGTCTTCGCGTTGCTCGCCGCCTCCCCCGAGCAGGTCGACCTGCTCGGGGCCCTGCGCGACTGGATGGGCGCCGTGCGCCTTCGCAAGGCGCGCCTTCGCGATCTGCGTGGCTACATCATGCGCGGGAGGGAATCGGTCGAACGCTCGGAGTTCAACCTGCTGATCTACGAAGATCGAGTCCGCCTCTCTCGCGAGGAATACTGGGAGCGCATGCAGGCACTGCTGCGCGATCGCGACGATGTCTACCACAAGATGAGCGACCAGCTGTACTGGCTGGGGCAGATGGCCAACAGGAAGTTCAAGCTCCTGAACATCTCGTACACCATCTTCCGCTGGGGACTGCTGGCGTCGGTTCTGGCCTTCGTCGGCGTCAGGATCCTGTCAGGCGCCCTTTCCTCCCCGTCGGGCGGCGCGCCACCACCTCTGCGGAGCATGGGCATCGAGAACTTCGAAGGTATCTACGAGCCTTCCGCCGTCCAGCAACTGGCCGATGGTCGTGTGCTCGTGGTCGAGGACGAGGCCTCTCGCGCCATAAGCGTCATGTCGATCGGCGTCGATGGCCGCCTCGTCGGAGACCCCGTGACCGACTTGAGGCTCATGCGCGGCTTCGGGCGCAAGTTGAGCGACCTGGAGGGGCTGTCGGCGGACGAGAACGACTACATCTATGCCATCACCTCCCACTCGAGCAACAAGGAGGGCAAGCGTCGGAGCGAGCGCGAACAGTTGCTGCGCTTTCGCATAAGGGGATCGAACACCGGGAACATCAGCGTGTTCACCGAACTGCGCGAAGCCCTGTCCGCGGCCGACGGCATCCAGCGCGCGGTCGAGGAAGCCGGCGGCGCCCGGATCGACTTCGACGAGCTGAACATTGAAGGATTGGCCTACCATCGGGCGACGCAGCATCTGCTGCTGGGATTGCGTGCGCCGATGGCGGGGGATCGATCGATAGTCCTGACCATCGAGAACCCGCGAGCCGTGTTCGAAGAGCAGGCGACCCCGGAATTCGGCGATCCGGTGCTGCTCGAGCTGAGCGGCGGAGGCATCCGTGCCCTGAGCTACGATCCGGTCCTCGAGACCTTTCTGATCGTCAACGAGATCGACACCCCGGGCGATGGACGCATCTCCCAGCTCTGGTCGTGGTCCGGCGAACCGGACTCGGCGCCCTTCGCCATGTCCCTTCCCGGCATCATCGATCTGAACAACATCGAGTCGATCGACTCGGTCTCCGTTCACGGTGAAGATCGCTTGCTGCTCACGAGCGACGATGGCGATGCGTCCAAGGGCCGCCGTGCCAGGTACATGATGCTTCGCTACGACGAGCTCGTGCGTTGACTGCTCCCCTCCCAGAAGGAAGGGGGTCCCACCCTTCGACGGGGACAGCCCGCGCCGGCAAAGGTCACGCTCGGTCTCGGCACGGTCAGCATCCTCGCGGGACTCGCCCTCGGCCTCGCGCTCGCGCTGCTCCGGCTCTACGCCGCGCGGCCCGCAGCGCAGGCCTCGGACCGGGCGTGCCGCCGGCTCAGGACGCCTCGATCCCGCGGCGCACCATGGTCGCCAGCACCTCGTCCGGGTCGCGCGTCCACCAGTCCTGCGACGAGAAGATCTCGACCTCGACCAGGTCGTCGTAGCCGGCCGCCTCGACCAGCGCTCGGATACCGGCGATGTCGATGACGCCGTCGCCCATCATGCCCCGGTCGGTCAGCAAGTCCCGCGTCGGCACCAGCCAGTCGCAGATGTGGAACGCGAGCAGCCGTTCGCGCCCGGCGCGCTCGATCTGGGCGGCAAGTGCCGGATCCCACCACACGTGGTAGACATCGAGCGCCACGCCGATGCCCTCACCGAGCGCATCGCACAGGTCCAGCGCCTGGGCGGTGGTGCTGATGCAGGAACGGTCGGCCGCGTACATCGGGTGCAGCGGCTCGATCGCGACCGGCACGCCCGCCTGGCGCGCGTGCTCGAGCGTCTTCGAAAGCCCCTCGGCGACCATCTCGCGCGCGCCGTCGATGTCGCGCGATCCGGGCGCGAGCCCGCCCACCACCATCACCAGACAGGCCGCATCGATCGCGCGCGCCTCGTCCACCGCGCGGCGGTTGTCATCGAGCACCGCGTCGGTGAGCGCGCCCGCCGCGGTGTACCAGCCGCCGCGGCACAGTCCCGAGACGCGCAGTCCGGCGCCGGAAATCATCCGCGCGGCCTCGTCCACGCCGGCCTCGGCGAGCTTGTCCCGCCACGGACCGATGCCGCCGATGCCGTGTCGCACGCACCCGTCCACGCAGGCGCGCAGGTCCCATCGCTCGCGCACCGTCGCGGTGTTGAGCGACAACCTGGACGCCGGGATCACGAGCGGATCTCCACACCGCGCGCGGCGAACACCGGGGCGGCCCGGGCGGCCACGGCCTCGGGGTCGGCGAACAGGCCGGCATCGCTGCCCAGCCGCAGGATGTCGGCCAGGTGCAGCGTCGATCGGGTGCTCTCCTGACCGCCGATCATGGTGAAGTGGTCCTGGTGGCCGGCCAGGTAGGCCAGGAACACCACACCGGTCTTGTAGAACCGGGTGGGTGCGCGGAACACGTGACGCGACAGCGGCACGGTGGGCGCGAAGGCGTCGTCGTAGCCGGCACGGTCGCCCCGGGCGAGCGCATCGAGCGCGCGGGCCGCGGGGGCGGCGATCGGATCGAAGATCCCCAGCAGCGCGTCCGAATGCCCGTGCTCGTCGCCGGCGATCAGGTCGGGGTAGTTGAAGTCGTCGCCGGTGTACATCCGCACCCCGTCCGGCAACCGTCGCCGCATGCGGATCTCCTTGTCGGCCGACAGCAGCGATATCTTGATGCCGTCCACCTTGGCGGCGTTCGCCGCCAGCACGCCCAGGCAGACCTCCATGGCCGCGTCGTGATCGGCCGCGCCCCAGTAGCCTGCTAACGCCGGATCGAACATCTCGCCGAGCCAGTGCAGGATAGCCGGGCGCTCCAGGCCGCCGAGCACGCGCGCATAGACGCGTTCGTAGTCGGCCGGCCCGGAGGCGGCCGCCGCCAGCGCCCGCGATGCCATCAGGATCACGCGCCCGCCGGCCTTCTCGACCGCCTCGCACTGCATCTCGTAGGCGGCGATGATCGCGTCGATGCCGACGTCCGGGCCGGGCGCCAGGTGATCGGTGCCCGCGCCGCACGCGATCAGCCGGTCGCTGCCGCGAGCAAGCTCCAGGCTGCGTTCGATCAACTCCAGCGAGGTCGGCCAGTCCAGCCCCATGCCGCGCTGGGCGGTGTCCATGGCCTCGGCCACGCCGAAGCCATGGCTCCACAGGTGCTCGCGGAAGGCGAGAGTGCGGTCCCAGTCTATCGGGCAGTCGAGCCAGGGGTCCGCGTCGGCCCGCGGGTCGGCGACCACGTGGGCGGCGGCGTAGGCGATGCGATTGCGCGGCGCGCCGCCGGGGCCGGCGGGCGCAGGAGCGGCAGCGAGCGTGAACCCGGAAAGCCCGCCGTCGGCGTCAGGCAGTTGCACGGTGGTGGCCATGGCGCTCAAAGCTCCAGGCTCGGCACGTCGAACCAGCGGCGCTCCTTCCAGCTCTGGTAGCCGAGTTCGGCGAGTTGCACGCCCTTGGCCCCTTCGAGCAAGGTGTAGCGCCAGGGCGCGTCCTCGGCGACATGCCGCAGGAACTGCTCCCATTGCACCTTGAAGCCGTTGTCGAACATCTCGTTGTCGGGCACCTCCTCCCAGCCTTCGAAGAAATCGATCGTCTTGGGCTGGTCGGGGTTCCACACCGGCTTGGGGGTGTTCACGCGGTGCTGGCTCACGCAAGAATGCAAGCCCGCAACCGCCGAGCCGTGCGTGCCGTCGACCTGGAAGGTGACCAGATCATCGCGGCGCACGCGCACGCACCAGCTCGAGTTCAGCTGCGCGACGATGCCGCCCTCGAGTTCGAAGGTGGCATAGGCGGCATCGTCGGCATCGGCGGCGTAGGGTTCGCCGCGCTCGTCCCAGCGCTGCGGCACGTGCACCGCACCCAGGCAGCTCACCGACTTGACCGGGGCGACGACGTTGTCGAGCACGTAGCGCCAGTGGCACAGCATGTCCGACATGATGCCGCCGCCGTCGGCCTTGCGGTAGTTCCAGCTCGGGCGCTGGGCGGGCATCCAGTCGCCCTCGAACACCCAGTAGCCGAACTCGCCGCGTACCGACAGCATGCGACCGAAGAAGCCGGCGTCGCGCAGCCGGCGCAGCTTGACCAGGCCCGGCAGGTCGAGCTTGTCGTGCACGATGCCGTTCTTGACGCCGGCGTCGCGCGCGTGGCGGGCGATCTCGACCGCCTCGTCGAGGCTTTCCGAGATCGGCTTCTCGCAATAGACATGCTTGCCGGCATCGATGGCCCGGCGCAGCAGCTCCGGGCGCATCTGGGTGGTCGCCGCGTCGAAGAACAGCTCGTCGTCGGGGTTGGCGAGCGCAGCGTCCAGGTCGGTGCCCCAGCGCTTCACCCCGTGGGCCTTCGCCAGTGCCTCCATGCGGTGCGGGTCGCGCCCGATCAGGATCGGATCGGGCACCAGCAGGGTGCCGTCCGAGAGCGCGACGCCGCCTTGGTCGCGAATCGCCAGCACCGAGCGGATCAGGTGCTGGTTCATGCCCATGCGCCCGGTGACGCCGTGCATGATGATGCCGATGCGTCTCGACTTCATTCTACGTTCTCCTCTATGAGTGGATGTATCGGTGGATGCGGGTCGTTCATCGCGGGGCGCACGCGTCGGGCGCCAGAAAGCCGAGCACCATGCGGTGCACATCGCGTCGCCGCCGTTCCAGACCGGCGTCGTCCACCTCGTAGCCGAACACCGCCTGCAGGGTGTGCGCGTTGGAGATCGGGAAGTAGAACAGCGAGGCGATGGTGATGTAGAGCTCGACCGGCCGGATGCCACTTCGGAACGTGCCGTCGGCCGCACCGCGGCGCAGGATCTCGTCCAGCTCGTCGATCAGGGAGGATTGGATCTCGCCGGTGTCGGCGATCGTCCGGATGGTCGCGCCGCCGCGCAGGTTCTCGCTGTTGAGCATGCGGATGAACCACGGCCGGGAGCGGTAGTGCTCGAGGGTGAAGTCCACCAGCGCCCCGATCGCCTGGCGCGGAGCGAGAGAGACGAGATCGAGCTCGCGCTCACCGGCGCGGATCTGCAGATAGGCCTCGCGCAGCGCTGCCGCGTAGAGCCCTTCCTTGTCGCCGAAGTAGCTGTAGATCATCGGCTTGCTCGATCCCGAGCGCTCGGCGATCGCGTCGATGCGGGCGCCGGCGGGACCATGATCGGAGAACTCGACCAGCGCCGCATCCAGGATCGCGCGCGCGGTGCGCTCGGCATCGCGCCTGGGCCGCCGGGCCAGGTGGCGTGCTCGTGTGCGATCGGAGGCCGTCACCGGGCGGGGACGGGCGCCACCCTGGGGGCGAAGGCGGCTCGGCCTGCCAGAACCATCATCGAAAATCGGTCCATCGATCGCCACCCTCCAGCCGGATTGCTACTGAACGGTAGACTACCATACGGTAGGGTCCGTGCGCGCAAGCGTTCCGAGCTGTTTGAGGGAGGTATCGAACGACATCGTGAAGGTGGACGGCCACGCACCGGCGCGGACCGCCGGTCGATCGCGTCGATCGCGTCGATCACCCCGCGCCGCCGATGTCCCGCACGCTCTTCCTGACGATCAGCTCGCCGCCGATCTGCACGAACCGGACGCGAGCGTCCGGATTCGATAGCCGGCGGTGCAGCATGCGCACCGACTCGGCTCCGACCTCGCCCCAATCGAAACGGAACGTCGTCAGCAGCGGCGTGGTCAGGCACGAGATCGGCAGGTCGTCGAACCCGGTGACCGACAGCTCGTCCGGGATGGAGAATCCGACCGAACGCGCCGTCTCGAGCGCCCAGGCGGCGGAGCGGTCGTTGAAGCAGACCAGTGCCGTGGCCTGGCCGCGATGCCGGGCAAGCCAGTCGAGGAATCCGTCCGCGCCCTCGTCGGCCGATATCTCGCTCTCGCTCAACCGATAGGAGGACACCAGGGTGGACGAGCCGCGTCCGCCACCGTCCTCGAGCTGTTGGCGAAAGCCTGCGAATCGTCGCTGCAGCGTCAGGCGCTCGCGCCAGCTGAGGTAGAGGAAACGCCGGTGCCCCATCGACATCAGGTGCCGCGCGAGCATGGCACCGCTGATGAAGTTGGCCGGCGTGACGGAGTCCACGCGCAGATCGTCCTCGATGCCATTGGCCATGACCACCGCGATGCCTCGCTCCAGCAGCTCGTCCAGCGACGCCTTCGTCGGTGAAACCCCCAGCAACACGATGCCGGTCTTGGGACCCAGCCGCGCCATGACGTCGGCCGGGATCGTCGCACGCCGCGAAATCATCATCGTCTCGATGCCGACGCTGAACTTGCCGGCCTCGTCGCGGATGCTGTTCAGCACCTCGTAGTAGATCGAGGTGGGCGACTCGTTGAAGTCCGACGCGTCGACGATCGACATGAAGACGAAGATCGTGTCGAACCGCTCGACCTGCAGCCTGGGCTTGATCGGATAGCCGAGTTCCAGCGCGCAATCGCGCACCTTGCGGCGGATGTTCTCCGTGATGCTCGGGGAATCGGCGAGCGCCCGCGACACGGTGCTGATCGAGACGTCCAGCGCCTGCGCGATGTCGGCCTGACTGGAACGCTTCTTCCTGGACATATCGAGCTCGGCCATGGCGACGGCGGCGCCCGAACGGTTCGGGCATCCCTACCGCAGTTTGACGGCAGAACCGGCGCGTGGCACTCCCGTCGTCCCGCTCCCGATGGACGGTACACCTCACGGATGCGCGAAACGGTTCGCCGGGCCGGACATCGTCCCGGTCACGCCCCCGGTACGCCCCCCCGGCCCTCCCTCATGCCCGGGTGACCCGCTGCCCGCTGCCCGCCCCGCCCCGCCGGCGATCCCGAACCAGCGAAGCGTCGGCGTCGAGACGGCCTCGCGGGCGCCGATGGTGGCGCACTATGCAGAGGCTCCCTAGCCGTCTTGCGCGTCCACGAACAGCTCCCTCGGATCGAGCTCGCCACGCGCGATGCCCGCGGCCGGTTCGCCTTGCGCCGGCAGCGCCTCCAGCCATGCAAGGTCGGGCGTATCGGGAATCCGTGCGAGCAAGTCCTCCATCCGGGCAGGCTCGGTACTCGCGGCATAGGCTCCGATCAGCCAGTGCGTACCCGATTCGACGCGACGCGACAGGTGCGGCACGTGAGTTCGCGGGAAGTACAGCGAACTGTTGGGCAGGGCCCGGCGGACGCTGGCGCCGCGCGTGTCCGGTGACTGGTCGACGGCGATCGATACCGCATCGGCGGTCATCACCAGCGCGCACCCGCCGGTTGCCACGAGCCGTTCGGGCTCGCGATCGTCGCGCTCCAGCGCGAATCCGCCTTCGGTCAGGTACAGGGCCCGGTCGGTGGTGATGCGGTGGGCGCGTAGGTGCCACGGCGCCCTGGCCAGCAACCAGGTCTGCACCTCGATGCCGGCGGCGGGAACCCAGCGCGAGTGCAGCCAGTCGGCTCCCACGGTGCAGGTCTCGACCGAGGCGCGCACCACATAGCGTCGGCAATCGGTCGACAGGGCCAGCATGTTGTCGAACGGGTTGGTCAGAAATCCCAGGTGGCTGGGGTCGACGCTGAAACCGAACGAGGACGAGTAGGCGAACTTGGCGTACTTCTCGGCCGAGCTGCGAAAATCCATGACCGACTCGCTGCACGAGGACAGCAGGACCCGCGAGCCGCCGCCGGAGAACCCGACCATGCCGGCCGTCCGACTGGCGTACGTGGCGTCCGGTTCGCTCTTGTCCTGCTCTTGCTCGGCCCAGAACGGATGCGTGTCGGGCAGCGCCAGCGGCAGGTAGGCCTTCATCGCCCAGTACGGCGAGCCGGGCGAGTTGTACGGCTCGGACATGATCAGGTTGGGGTAGCCGTAGCCGACCGACATGACGCCGTCGCGGTCGAAATAGTCGCGCGCGGCCCACCAGCGCAGGTTGCGTGCCCACACCCCCCGGACCTGTCCCCACGGCAGCGCCTCGACATCGGCGAAGGCGAGCCCGGCCCAGAACGAGGCCTGTGCGAACCGGTAGGTCATCGATCGACCGAACGGTATGCTCGCCCCGTCCCTATCGAACCAGTGCTGGAATTCGAGCGCGAACTCGGTGGCGCGCTGGCGAATGCGTTCGCAGCGCGCCTCGTCGCCCGGCGCGAACCGGGTGTACACCAATCCGTAGAAGTGCATGGCGAAGCCGATGTAGTGGTCGAAGCGCCGCCCGATCCCGTCGGCGTACCAGCCATCGGCGAGGTAGAAGCTCTCCAGTCGCTGCAGGGCGCGCTCGCGCACGCCGTGGTCGTGATCGACACCCACCCGCTCCAGCCCCAGCGAGACCAGCACGTGGAAGAAGTGCCAGTTGTTGTCGGCCACACCACGCTCGAGGGCGCGCTTCAGCCACCGCGCGACGTTGTCGCGTTGTTCGGACGAGAGCGGGTCCCACAGCTTGTCGCGCGCCAGCAGCAGCCCGAAGCCGATGGCGGCGGACTCCACCAGCCGCTGATCGCGGTCCACCGGGTCGCCCCAGTACTCCGGATGCTTCGGATCGCAGCCGTTGGCGTAGCCGGTGCGCAGCAACGCCCAGTGCTCGAAGGCGAAACCGCCCGCCGCGTGCGGTGCCAGCCCGAACAACGGGCGCGCGAACCCTTCCAGCTCGGCCGCCGCCTTGGTGAAGTGCGCGCCGCTGCGACCCAGGTCGACCCGTGCGCCGCCTGGGCTGAACCGCGGCCGCAACGGCTCCCACAGCTGGATCGCCGAGCGGGCGAAGTCGTCGCGCGTCAGCAGCGGATTGTCGATCAGGGGATTCATTCGTGCACGGATGCTCGGTTGGCAAGGAGGCGTCGGCGGTCCGGATCGACCCCCGGCACGGCGGCGATCAGGCGCTTGGTGTAGTCGCATTCGGGGCGCTGGCAGACACGGGCCGCATCGCCGATCTCCACCAGCGACCCCTGGTGCATCACCGCGATGCGATCGCAGAAGTAGCGCACCACGCCCAGGTCGTGACCGACGAACAGGTAGCTCAGTCCGAGTTCGCTCTGCAGCTCGAACATCAGGTCGAGGATCTGCGAGCGGATCGAGCCGTCGAGCGCCGAAGTGGCCTCGTCGGCGATGATCAGCTGCGGATCGACGCTCAGCGCGCGAGCGATGCTGATGCGCTGGCGCTGACCGCCGGAGAACGCGTGCGGGTAGCGGCTGAGCACCGTGCGCGGCAGGCCGACCCGGTCCAGCAATCGGGCCACCTTCTCGCGCCGATCGGCGCGCGAGAGCACGCCCTCGATCAGCAACGGCTCGCCGATCACCTGCTCCACCGTCATGCGCGGGTTCAGCGACGAGAACGGGTCCTGGAAGACCATGCGGATCTCCCGGTTCAATCCCGCCTTTCGCAGCGCGCCCTGTTCCAGCAGGTCGAAGCTGCGTCCATCCGCGCTGCGGTAGCGCGCCGTGCCGCTGTCCGCGGGGACCAGGCCGACCAGTGCCCTGACCAGCGTGGTCTTGCCCGAACCGCTCTCGCCGACGATGCCCAGGTTCTCGCCACGCCGCAACGTCAGGCAGACGTCCTTGAGCGCATGGAAGGTCTGCACCTTGCGAAACAGCAGTCCGGAGCCCTTCCTGAACGCCAGGTTCAGCCCCTCCACCTCCAGCAGTGGCGGTGCCTGCGCCGCCGGCAGCGTGCCGCCCCGATCGTGATCGCCGGTGATGGTGAACCGCAGCGAGGCCTGGATGAGGTGACGCGTGTAGTCGGCGACCGGTGCGTGAAACACCTGCCGCACCGGACCGATTTCCAGCAGCTCGCCGCGGTACATGACCGCGACACGGTCGGCGATCTCGGCCACCACGCCCATGTCGTGCGTGATGAACAGTACCGACATGCCCAGTTCCGATTGCAGGCGCCGGATCAAGCGCAGGATTTCGGCCTGGGTGGTGACGTCCAGTGCCGTGGTCGGCTCGTCCGCGATCAGCACGTCCGGTTCGCAGGCCAGCGCCATCGCGATCATGGCCCGCTGGCGCATGCCGCCGGAGAACTCGAACGCGTACTTGTCCACCGCGTTTTCCGGGTCGGGAATCTGCACGCGGCGCAGCGCCTCGATGGCCGCCGCACGCGCCTCGCCGGCACCGATGTCGCGGTGCAACATGATGGTCTCGACGATCTGGGAGCCGATCGTGTGCACCGGACTCAGCGAGCTCATCGGCTCCTGGAACACCATGCCGATGTTGTTGCCACGAATCGCCTGCATCTGCGCGCTGTTCGCATCGAGTTCGGAGATCTCGGTGGAGCGACCGTCGGCGGTGTTGAGCCGGATGCTGCCGCCGGTGATGCGTCCTGGCTTGGCGATCTGCATGAGCGCGCGAGCGGTCACCGATTTGCCCGACCCGCTTTCGCCGACAACGCACAGCGTCTCGCCGCGCATCAGTTCGAACGAGGCCCGACTGACCACATCGACGGTCCCTGCGCCTATCTCGAAGCCGACGCTCAGCTCGCGCACCTCCAGCACGGCAGCCGAAGAGATGTCGTCGTGCGCTCGATGGGCGCTCATCGTGCCGATCCGTAGGGGTCGGCGGCATCGCGCAGGCCGTCGCCCAGGAAGTTCATCGCCAGGATCGTCACCACGATCAGCAGACCCGGCAGCAACAGCCAGGGCGCGTCGGCGAGTGCGCGCAGGTTCTGCGCCTCCTGCAGCAACACGCCCCAGGAGATGATCGGCGTCTGCAGTCCGAGTCCGAGGAAGCTCAGGCTGGTCTCCGCCAGGATCATGCTCGGGATGGCGAGCGTGGCGGTGGCGATGATGTGGCTGCTGAAGGCCGGCAGCATGTGACGCCAGATGATGCGCAGGTCGGTCGCCCCGTCGAGCTTGGCGGCCGCCACGAAGTCCTCGCTCTTGAGCGACAGGAAGCGACTGCGCACCACGCGCGCAAGCTCGGTCCATCCGATCAGCGAGAGAATCAACGTGATCGCGAAGTAGTTCTGCAGTGGCGTCCAGTCGCGCGGCAGGGCCGCGGCAAGCCCCATCCACAGCGGAATCGGCGGTATGGAGCGTATGAACTCGATCACGCGCTGGATGACGCTGTCGACCAGTCCGCCGTAGTACCCGGACACCCCCCCGATCAGCACACCCAGCACCAGGCTCAATCCCACGCCGGCCAGTCCGATCGACAGCGTTACCCGCGCACCGTGAATCAGCCGGGAAAGCAGATCGCGGCCAAGCCGATCGGTGCCCAGCAGGAACAGCACGGCACGTCGGCCCTCTACCCCGATCAGATGGCGCTCGGCCGGGATGAGTCCCCACAGCTTGTAGGCGTGTGTCTTGGGCAGCAGCTGGATGTAGTACTTGGTGCTCGGGTCGTCGACGAAGGTGCGGCGCAGCGCCACCGGATCGACCTCCACCTCGTAGCCGAGCACGTGCGGACGGAACCGCCAGTCGCCCTGCTCGTTGCGCTCGAACAGGTTGAGTTCCTGCGGCGGGGCGTAGGTGTAGCGCGCGTTGACGTCGTGCGGATCGTTCGGAGCCAGGAACTCGGCGAAGGCCGCGACCAGGTAGAGCAGCACCAGGATGTACAGGCTCACCATCGCCAGCCGGTGCGCCTTGAAGGCCCGCCATACCAGCTGGAACTGCGTCTCGGTGCCGTGCCCGGAGAGGCTCGCAGGCGCAGGGGAGGGGGCGGCCGGCAGGCCGGCTACGCTCGATTCGGTCAGCGGACCGTGCGCACTCGTTGGTTTGGTCATCGGACTATTTATCGATCGTTCCGGTTCGAATGCGTGGGTCGATCCAGGCGAGCAGAAGGTCCGACACGAGCGTGCCCACCAGCGTCAGCACCCCCATGAACAAGATCAACGCACCGGCCAGGTGCATGTCCTGCGACAGCAGTGCCCGCAACAGGATCGGCGACAGCGTCGGCAGGTTCAGCACGATCGCCGTGACGATGGAGCTGGAGATCACGGTCGGCAGCACCCAGCCCACCGTGGCCACCAGCGGGATCATCGCCACGCGTACCGGGTAACGCATGATCAGGCGACGCTCGGACAGTCCCTTCGCGCGGGCCGTGACCACATAGGGCTTGTCGAGCTCGTCCAGCAGGTTGGCGCGCAGCACCCGGATCACCTGCGCGGCACCACCGGTGGCGATGACCAGCACCGGGATCCACACGTGGGTCAGGAAATCCCAGAGCTTGGCCAGCGACCAGGGAGCGCGCGCGTATTCGGCCGAGAACAGGCCTTCCACGGCGGTACCCGTAAGCAGGTAGACCACGTACATGAGCAGCAGCGCCAGCAGGAAGTTGGGCACCGCCAGGCCGATGAAGCCGAACACCGTGGCGAACATGTCGCCGGCGGAGTAACGACGGATGGCCGAATAGATGCCGATCGGTATGGCGATCGACCACAGCACCACGATCGCCAGACCCTCGACCAGCAGCGAGATCCCGATGCGGCTGCCGAACACCTCGGACACCGGCTTCTTGAGGTTGAAGCTGTAGCCGAAGTCACCGCTCAGGATGTTGCGGACCCATTTCAGGTACTGGACCGTGAACGGCTGGTCCAGGCCGTAGCGCTCGCGCAACAGCTGTGCGCTCTGCATGCCTGCGCTGTCGCCGCTGGAGGCGAGCTCGGCGGCGTAGGCGGTCATCACATCGCCTGGCGGCAGCTGGATGATGAAGAAGCACACGAACGACAGGGCCAGCGTCATGGCCACCATCGCCAGCAGCCGTCCGATGATGAACTGGATCATGAGTCGATGCTTGTCCGGGGGAAAGACGGTCCGCCGGATGGCGGACCGCTTGAGTGCCCGGCGCCCTATTGCTTCTTGAACAGGACCGAGGTGTTCATCGGGCCAGGAGTCGGATACATCCAGGAGTACGGCTGGCTCTGCGGCACGTTGCCCATCTCGTTGGTGGCGATCCCGAAGCTATTGGGCGGAAGCGAGATGCCGATCGTGTAGAACTGCTCCTTGGCGATGTTCAGGATCTCTTCGAACAGCTCGGAACGCTCTTCCTCGGAAGGACTGGAGTTCATCTGCCGGTACAGCTCGAGCTGTCGGGCGACGGGTTCCGGCGGGTCCTGCCGCTTGGCGTTGTCCGGGGCGAACCAGTTCATCGCCCACAGGCCGGCATAGGCCGACTCCTGGTTCATCGGCACGTAGTAGCGCGGATCGAGCTGGGCGTCCCCCAGGCCGCCGTCACCCTTCCATACGTGGGCCATGTGGCGGTTGTTGTCCTTCTGCTCGTACACGAAGCTGCGTTCCGAGCGGCGCACGTCGAGCGCGACGCCGACCTCTTCCCAGTGACCCTTGACCAGCTCGAGGATGTCGAGCAGCGGTCCCAGGTCCGAGGAGACATCGATGCGGATGCTGATCGGCCGACCGTCCGGCAGCAGGCGCGTGCCGCTGCCGTTACGCTCGGTCAGCCCGATCGTGTCGAGCATCTCGTTGGCCAGGTCGGGGTCCCACTCGGTGTACTGCTTGGCCAGCTCCTCGTCGTAGAACGGCGACTCTGGCCGCGGAGCGGCCTGGAACGGCTCGCCCTGACCGGCGTACAGCACATCGATGATCTCTTCACGATCGGTGGCGTGCGACAGCGCTACGCGGAAGTCCCGATTCTGGAACAGTTCGCGGAAGCCATCGTCCTCGTAGTTCAGGTTCAACTGGATGATGGCGGTGTTCATGTCGGCCGGCAGGATCTCGTAGAGCGAGTAGCCGCCCTTCTCCTGGTTGTCGAAGAACACCGGCTTGTTGCTCACGCTGTCGATGTGCCGGTTGGTCATGTCGATCTCGCCGGCGATGCCCATCAGCACGATGGAGTTCGCGTCCTCCACCTGAGTCATCTGCAGCTTGTCCAGGTAGGGCAGCTGATGGCCTTCCTGATCCACCTTGAAGTAGTAGGGGTTGCGCACGAACCCGATCTGCGAGTTGATGCCGTCGTAGGGATCGACCTGGTCCCAGGCATACAACGTCGGTCGATCAGCGTTCAGGTTCCGTCGGACGCCGCAGTTGTTCATCAGTGCCTCGCCCCAGCCCGTCAGGCCCTGGTCCGTGGCATTCTTGTTGGCATCGGGGTTGTAGTCCGCATGGAACTGCGAACAGAACGCCTTCTGGAACTGCACCAGCTGCGTGCCACCGGGCGTAGCCAAGTTGGATAGCAGCATGCCTTCCGGGCTGGCGAGCTCGATCACCACCGTGGTCGCATCGGGTGCGGAGGCGGTCGCGCCGAGCAACTGTGCCGGGGCGCGCTCGCCCGCATAGTCGGAATGGTTGATCACGTCATTGACGGCGAACACCACGTCCTCGGCGGTGAACGGCTTGCCGTCGGACCAACGGTGACCTTCACGCAGCTTGAAGGTGTAGACGGTCGCATCGTCGCTGACCTCCCAGGATTCGGCGACGTTCGGCACGATCTCGCTCCATTCGAAGTTGAAGCTGACCAACGGGTCGTAGCCCATCGAGCGGCGGATCCAGCCCTCGTCGTTGTTGCCCTTGACGGTGGAGCGCCACGTGCCTCCGTAGACGCCCACTTCTTGCGCCTGCACCGTCAGTGGAACGCTCGGCAGGCGTTCTTTCACCGGAGGCAGCTCGCCCGCCTCGACCCGCTCGGCGAGTTCGGGTGCTTCACGGTAATCGGCCGCCTGTGCGGTGCCGAGCACGAGCAACGGCAGTAGCGCCGTGCTCATCGATACGTTGCGTTTCATGCTCATCGGTTGCTCCTGTGAATGTGGGGTGAATCCGGCGGGTACGCCCTGCCGGGGTGGGGAACGTCGGCGAGCCGGCATCAGCCGGAAGCGCACAACGAGTTCAGGGTCCGCGCGTCGCGCACGAGCTGATCGGGGTCGTCGTCGCGAACGAACTCCAGGAAGGCGAACCGCCGGGTGCCGTTGGCGGGCAGCTCGCGACGCAGGTAGTCCAGCGCTCCCGCCCAGAACGCACGGCCCGTCTCCAGCGGCTGACGATGCTTGCCGGCGAGCCAGTGGAAGACGTGCACATCGGTCAGCCGCGGCCCGATGCGCTCGATCTGGCCCAGCGCGTCCGCCAGCGACAGCGCCGGCGTCGGCTGCCAATACGTCCCCAGCGACGGCCGATCGACCCGGTCCAGCAGTTCGGCGGTCGATCGCGCCGTGTCGGTCAGGGTGTCGGGGTGGTACTCCAGCGCGATGCGGATGCCGGCATGGCAGGCCGCGTCGCAGTAGCGCGCAAGCCGCGCGGCGATCTCGGCCCGATGCGTGGCGCAGGCCTGTTCGCTGCCGAGGCGGCCGGCCCAGACGCGCACGCGCTCGACGCCTAAGATCCGGGCGACCTGCAGCGTGCCGGCGAGGGCGACGTCGTCGTCCTCCTCGCAGCGCAGGTAACTGCCCAGCGTGGGCGTGATCAGCGAGGCGTTCGCGCACAGCTGGGCGACGTGCGCGGCGCGCTCGGTATCCCCCGGTGGCACGTGGATGTCGGTGCCCCACTCGATCGCCGTCAGCCCGGCGCGCCGGGCGAGCGCCACGATGTCCTCGCAGCTCGATGTCCGGAAGCTCACCGAGCACAGGCCGGTCAGCGGTGGCGGTGCGATCGCGCTCACGCGGAAAGCTCCCAGTTGGCGACCGTGACCTCGTGAAGCAGGCGCCCGTCGTCGACGAAGCGGGCGATCTCGTCGACCGCGCTTTCCGCCAAGCGATGCACCTCCGAGCCCAGCGACCCGGCCACATGAGGCGTGAGATGGACGTTCGGCAGGGTGTAGAAGGGGGAGCCTGCCGGCAGGGGCTCCGGCTCGGTGACATCGAGCACCGCGCTCAGGCGCCCGCAACCGACCTCCGCCAGGAGCGCGTCGTGGTCGAGCACGCCGCCGCGCGCGGTGTTGATCAGCAGGCTGTCGTCCGGCATCGATGCCAGCTGCTGGGCACCGATCAGGTGCACCGTCTCCGGCAGCAGGGGCGTGTTGATGGAGACGATGTCGCTGCGTTCGAACAGCGTGTCCAGGTCCACCTTCGTCGCACCCATCTCGGCGATCCGTTCCGCGCTGGTGTACGGATCGAAGATCAGCACCGACAGCTCGAAGTGGCGCAGCAGATCGGCCAGGCGGCGGCCGACGCGGGAGGCCGAGACGATGCCGACCGTCTTCTCCCGGTTGCCGATGCGTGCAACGCGTTCGTCGCGACGGGTATCGAAGAATTCCGGTGCCGTGTAGGCGCGTTCCCAGTACGGCAGCCGCTTGTTCCAGCGCAGGACCCAAGACAGCAGGAACTCGGCCACCGGCACGGCGTTGGCCGCGGCGCTGTTGGTGGCCCGGACACCGGCGACCAGCAGGGCGGGGTCCAGGATGCTGCGCAGCGTGCCGGCGCAGTGGGCGACCAGCTTCAGATCGGGGCAGTGCGCGAGCAGGTCGGTGCTCAATCGCGGCGTCCCCCAGCTCGACACGACGACCGATACGTCCCCGACCTGCGGATGCGCCTTCAGACCGGCGAGCGAGTCCGAGCGGATCGGCACCCCGCGGCCCAGTCGCGCCAGCTCGCTCAGGCAGGCGGGCGTGAACAGCTCGTCGAACGTCGGCTCGGGCATCAGTACGGCAAGGGTCTGCAAGGGAATGTGCCTCTCGCGACGTCGGCGTCGGAACGCAGCATATCGCGTTTGATCAAATTTTGCACGGTACGCAAATTTGTCTGGCGCACTGGGCGAAGGGTCGTCACGGCAGGCGTGACGGAGCGCGCTCGGACGCAAGATGCGCCCAGGCGTCGTCCCGCGAGAAAGGGAGGCGACCAGCCCCGTGGCGACCGCCGGGGACCGGACCGGCCCGCCTCACAACCGGTAGGCGCGCACCGCCAGGTCGTGCGCCAGCTGGGGCGCAAGCGCGAACGCGTCCGCCTCGGCGAGCCTGCCCGTGGCCACGAGCGTGGCCAGATGAGCCGAGTCCACCCGCCGCGAGACGTCATGGCGCGCGGGTATCGAGCAGAAGGCGCGCGTGTCGTCGTTGAAGCCGACCGTGTTGTAGAAACCGGCGGTCTCGAGCGTCGCCTGGCGAAAACGCCGCATGCCCTCGGGGCTGTCCAGGAACCACCACGCGGGCCCCAGCCGCAGGCAGGGCCACACCCCCGCCAGCGGCGCGAGCTCGCGCGATTGCGCACTTTCATCAAGCCCGAACAGGATCAGCGTCAGGCGCGGATCGGTCCCGAGCGCGTCCAGCAGCGGCCGCAGCGCATGCACGTAGTCGGTCCGCATCGGGATGTCGAAGCCCTTGTCCGCGCCGAAGCGCTCGGCCACGTCGGTCGAATGGTTGCGCCGCACACCGCAGTGCAATTGCATGACCAGGCCGTCATCGAGGCTCATGCGTGCCATCTCGGTGAGCATCTGCGCGCGGAAGGCCTCCGCCTCGGCCGCGCTGCAGGTACCGGCCAATGCCCGGGCGAACAGCCTCGCAGCGTCGGTGGCCGGCAGGTCGGCGGTCGCGAACGACGGATGGCCATGATCGGTGGCGGTGCAGCCGTGCTCGATGAAGAATGCACGCCGGGCGCGGTGCGCGGCGAGGTAGCCCTCCCAGCGGGAGGCGTCCTCGCCCGTAAGCTCTCCGAGCCGCAAGACGTGGCGGGCGAATCCGGGAGTGTCCGGGTCCACGACCGCGTCGGGGCGGTAGGTCGTGAGCACGCGCCCCGCCCAGCCGGAGTCCCGGATCGCCCGGTGCGCCTCGAGCGGGTCGAGCGCGCCCTCGGTGGTGGCCAGCGCCTCGATGCCGAAGCGTTCGAACAGCGCCCGAGGGCTGAAACCGGGACGGGCCAGGCAATCGGCGATGCGATCGTACACGCGATCCGCGCTGGCGGCGTCCAGCCGTTCGTCGACCCCGAACACGGTCTCGAGCGCATGTTCCAGCCAGAGCCGGGAGGGGGTGCCCAGCAGCAGGTGGAAATGCGCGGCGAAGGTACGCCAGATCGTTCGCCCGTCGCGCTCCACCGGCGCGCCGTCGGTACGCGGCACGCCGAGCGATTCGAGCGGCACGCCCTGGGAATGCAGCATGCGGAACACGTAGTGGTCGGGCACCACGAACAACCGCGCCGGGTCCGGAAACGGGGCGTCGCTGGCGAACCAGGCCGCGTCGCAGTGCCCGTGCGGGCTCACGATCGGCAACGCCTCGACACGTTCGAACAGAGCACGGGCGAGCCCGCGCGAGCGGGCATCAAGTGGGAACAGCCTGTCGGGATCGAGCACGGCACGGCTCCGGGCAACGCCCGCCGGTCGGCCACGCGCTGCGGCACTGGCATGGGTCAGGCCTGCACGATGATAGTCAATCGGTTCCCCCCGGTGCTACCGTTACGAGCCTATTCCCCGACGGAGCATGCGCGACGTGAGGCAGACCTGGCGCTGGTTCGGCCCCGCCGACACCGTTTCGATCGATGCGATGCGCCAGGCCGGGGTGCAGGGCGTGGTGACCGCCCTGCACGGCGTGGCCCCGGGGCGGGCGTGGACGCCGGACGCGATCGCCGAGCGCCAGGCGTTGGTGGCCCGCGCCGGCGACGGCTCGGCCTCCGGGCTCGCCTGGGAGGTGGTCGAGAGCCTGCCGGTATCCGAGGACATCAAGCGTGGCACGGCCGCCGCGCGCGATCATCTGCGAACGTGGTGCACGAGCCTGGAGGCCTTGGCCGACGCCGGATTGCGGGTGGTCTGCTACAACTTCATGCCGGTGCTCGACTGGACGCGCACCGAGCTGGCCTGGCGCCTGCCGCATGGCGGCACCTGCATGCGCTTCGACGCCGTGGACTTCGCCACCTTCGATGTGCATCTGCTGGCGCGCCCGGGCGCGGCCGAAGCGATCCTCGATGCGCTGGGAGAGGAATCGGGCGCTACGCTTCTGGATGCGGCGGCGAGGCGTCACGTCACGCTCGGCGACGCCGGCCGCGCGGCGCTCGTCGACAACATCGCCTGCGGGCTGCCGGGGGCGGCGGAGCGCATGACGCTCGACGGCGTGCGCGAGCGGCTCGCCGCCTACGGGTGCATCGATGCGGATACGCTGCACGCGCGTCACGTGGACTTCCTCGCCGCCGTGGCCCCGGTCGCCGAGCGTCTCGGAATGCGGCTGTGCTGCCACCCCGACGATCCCCCATGGCCGCTGCTCGGACTGCCGCGGGTGATGTCCACCGAGGCGGACCATCGCCGGCTGCTGGACGCGGTGGACGTGCCGGCCAACGGCATCACACTGTGCTCGGGCTCGCTCGGGGCGCGCGCCGACAACGACCTGCCGGGCATGATGCGGCGGCTCGGCGAGCGTGTGCACTTCCTGCACCTGAGGAACGTGCGACGCGAGTCCGACGCCCCTTGCGGAAGCTTCCACGAAGCGGCGCACCTGGAGGGCGATACCGACATGGTGGCGCTGATTGCCGAGGTCCTCGACGAGGAGCGGCGGCGTCGCGACGCCGGACGCGACGATCATCGCATCCCGATGCGGCCGGATCACGGCCAGGACCTGCTCGACGATCTGGGCCGCCGCACGCAGCCCGGCTACCCCGCGATCGGACGGCTGCGCGGGCTCGCCGAGTTGCGAGGGGTCGAGGCCGGGCTCCGCCACCGTGGCTGAGGGGGCGAGCCTGCCCCGGCTCGACGACTCCGCGCTCGCTGCGCACCGCGACGGCGCGGGCAAGGCGGGCGCGCTCGGGTGGCCGGGCTACGCGCGTGCGGCGCACGGCATCGGTATCGTCCATCTGGGCTTCGGCGCCTTTCACCGCGCGCATCAGGGGGCCTGCACGGACGCCGCGCTCGCCGCCTCCGGTGGTCACTGGCGCATCCTGGGGGCCAGCCTGCGCTCGACGGCGGCGGCCGAGGCGGCGCGCGCGCAGGACGGGTTGTACACCCTGCTGGAGCGCGACGGTACCGGCACCCGCACGCGCGTGATCGGCAGCGTGGCAGGCGTGGTGGCGGCCACGACGCACGCCGGGAAGCTCGCCCGGCAGCTCGCCGATTCCGCCACGCGCGTGGTGAGCCTGACCGTCACCGAGAAGGCGTACGCGGCACGGGGCGAGGGCTCGGCCTGCGATTGGCTGGTCGACGGGCTCGCGCGCCGCCACGCGGCGGGGATCGCCCCCTACACGGTGCTGTGCTGCGACAACCTCGAGGCCAACGGTGGCACGGTGCGGCGCGCGGTGCTCGAGCGTGCCCAGGAGCGCGACCTGGCGCTGGCGCGCTGGATCGAGACCGAGGTGGCGTTCCCGTCGACGATGGTCGATCGGATCGTGCCCGCCTCGACCTGCGCGACGCTCGCGGACGCGCGCGCCGCGACAGGGCTCGACGATGCGCTGGCCGTGGAGAGCGAACCCTTCTTCGACTGGGTGATCGAGGACCGCTTCCCGACCGGTCGGCCCGCATGGGAGGCGGGCGGCGCGACGTTCGTCGAGGACGTGCGTCCCTGGGAGGCCGCCAAGCTCGCCATGCTCAACGGGGCGCACTCGCTGATCGCGTACGCGGGCACCCTGGCCGGGCACGCCACGGTCGCCGATGCGGTCGCCGATCCTGCCCTGCGCACGCTGGCCAGGCGGCACATGCTCGCCGCCGCGAACGTGCTGCCCGCGGGCGGCCCGGAGCCTGTCGCCTACGCCGAGGCGCTGCTGGCGCGCTTCGACAACCCCGCGCTGCGTCACCGCACCGCGCAGATCGCGACCGATGGCACCGAGAAAGTGCCCAAGCGGTGGCTGGGGGTGGCCGAGGCCACGGTCGCCACGGGCCGGGACGTACGCCTGTTCGAGTTCGCGCTCGCGCTGTGGGCGCGCTGGTGCCAGGGGCACGATGACGCGGGCGCGGTGCACGCGCTGGAGGACCCGCGCGCCGACGCGCTGCGCGGCGCGCTTGCCGGTGGCGGCAACGGGCGCGAGCGCATCGATGCGCTGGTGGCGGCACTCGGCTGGTCGGACGCGCCGTTCGTGGGCCGGCCCGAGGTGCGCGCACGAACCGGCACGCTGCTGGACGCGCTGCACGCCACGGGGGTGCGCGACTGCCTCGATCGGGAGGCCGGCCGAAGCTGAGCCGATGTCGGACCGCAGTGGCGTTCGGTCAATCGATCGTCGTCCGGTCGGCAGGTGTAGAGCGTGCCGCCGTACTTCGGCACGCGCGCCGCATCGGGCACCACCTGACCGATCAGGCGGTCCAGTCGTGCAACGATCGCATCGATGTCGCTCATGCTGCAGGCCCCTCGGCTGGCGTCGATGCCGAGCAGCATGCGTTGCCGGCCGGCGCGCGCCGTGGGACGCTCGAGCGATGATCTTCGATCACGCCTTCGTGCTGCCCCGGGGACTCGACCCGCACGCGGGGCTGCTCGAGGGCAGCCGCCGCGGCGCCGGGCGCGCTGCCGGCGCCCGATTTTCCCTCGACCGCCTACCGGCCCGTGTACCTGCCACCGACGCTGCACATCGATGTCGCGACCGGTACGGGCATCGAGGCGCCCTTGCTGTTCCACCTGCCGTTCGCGCGTCCCGCCGGTACGACGCCGGGCGATGGCGAGCCGCGCGAGCACCCGAGCGGCGCCCGCCGCGTCGTGGGTGTGCGGCTCGAGCGGGTCGACGCCTTTGGCGACGAATTGGCCACAATGCTGTCGGGCACGGGCATCCGCTGCGAGGCCGGCGCCGCCGAGGAATGCCTGCACGTCCAGCTGTCGGGTCTGAATGCCGGAGTGGAGCTGGACCTTCGGCCCGAGTTCGCGCTGCGGTTGCACGCCTGAATCGCGATACTGTCCGGTCCACCCCGCCCATGCCCGGAGACCGCCCGTGACCCGTCCGTCCTTCCCGATGCACCGTATCGCCATCGCCGGCCTGCTGGCCGCCGGTCTTGCCCTGCCGACGCTGGTCGGCGCCGAGACCCGGGTGACGCTGAAGGCGGCCAAGGCCGGCAGCTCCTACTACCAGATGGCGGTGCAGCTGGGCGAGGCGATGAAGGCCGGCACCGACGGCGAGATCAGCGTCACCGTGGAGGAGAGCCAGGGCTCGGTGCAGAACGTCATGGAGTCCGCGGTGCGTCCGGGCAACTACGTGTTCACCTCGCCACCGGCGCTGATCACGCTGGCCCGCGAGGGGCGGGCGATGTTCGAGGGCAAGGCCAATCCTGCGTTCGACGAGATCCGCGCGCTGTTCCCGATCCCCTCCCTGACCATGCACTTCGTGGCCCGTGCCGACAGCGGAGCCACCGACCTCGAGGGCCTGGCCGGCAAGACCGTGCTGCTGGGCAAGGGCTCGTTCGGCGCCACCGAGGGCGAGAAGTACCTGGGGCTGTTCGATCTTGCCGACTCGGTCAGCGTGGCCGATGCGGAGCTGTCGAATGCGGTGGCGGCCTTGAAGAACGGGCAGATCGACGCCTTCGTGACCGCCGGATCCTGGCCTGCGCCCAACGTGATCGAGGCGGCGGCCAGCCTGGATGTGCGCGTGCTGTCGCTCAGCGAGGAGCAGGTCGAGGCGACCGGACGCACCCGCCTGGAGATTCCGGCCGGCACCTACGCCGGGCAGGACGAGCCGATCGTCACCACCTCGCTGCCGGTGGTGGCCTACGCCACCGCGACGATGGACGAGCAGACCGCCTACGCGCTCGTGAAGACCTACTGGCAGGGCAAGGAGGCGTTGGGCACCGAGTCGCGCTGGTGGGACGGGGTGAGCGAGCAGCTGATGGCCACCATCGACACCGAGCTGCACCCGGGCGCGGTGCGCTACTACGAGGAAGCCGGCTTCGAGCTGAGCGGCGGGCAGCGCTGAGGCGACATGAAGCCGCCCGCCACGGAGCGCGGGCCGTCGATCTGGATCGCGCTCGGCGCGCTGTCGATCGGCTTTCACCTGTGGCTGGTGTTCTCGGGCCTGGTGCCGAACCTGGTCAGTCGGCCGTTGCACCTGGCGCTGGCGCTGCCCTGGATCCTGTTCGGCGGCGCAGGGCTTGGCGGCGGGTTCGGCCGTCTGCTGGGCAGCGCCGCGATCGCTGCGTGCCTGTGGATCGCCTGGCAGCACGAGGCGCTGTCCGATCAGTACGGCTACCTGTCGGGCACGCTGCAGTTCGCCATCGCCGGCATCCTGCTGGTGGCGGTGCTGGAGGCGGCGCGCCGCGCCATCGGCTGGCCGCTGCCGATGGTCGCCACGCTGGCGCTGGCCTACGGCCTGTTCGGTGAGCAGGTGCCGGGCAGCTTCGGTCACGGCGGGCTGCCGGCGGCCAGCCTGCTCGGCACGCTGACCATCGCCGAGGGCGGGTTGTGGGGCTCGCTGACCGGCGTCTCGGTCGGCATCGTGGCGGTGTTCGTGATCCTGGGCGCGGTGCTGAACGCGGGCGAGGCGGGCGAGGGCTTCATGAACCTGGCCAAGGGCGCCGCCGGCCGGTTGAACGCCGGTGGCGCCAAGGTCTCGGTGGTGGCCTCGGCGCTGTTCGGCTCGCTGTCCGGCTCCGCCTCGGCCAACGTCGCCTCCACCGGCACGGTGACGCTGCCGACGATGAAGCGCCTGGGCTATCCGCCGGCGTTCGCCGGAGCGGTCGAGGCGGTGGCCTCGTCGGGCGGTCAGATCATGCCGCCGCTGATGGGCGCCGGGGCCTTCGTCATGGTCGAGCTGACCGGTGTGCCCTACACCGGCATCATGGCCGCCGCCGCCCTGCCGGCGCTGCTGTACTTCGCGGCGGTGTGGTTCGGCATCGACGGCTTTGCAAAGCGCCACGCCCTGGCGGCGATCCCGGCCACCGAGCGCCCCGCCGCCGCGCGCGTGGTGCGCACCGCGGCGTTCTTCGCGGTGCCGTTCGCGGTGTTGCTGATCTGCCTGTTCGCGCTCGGGCGCACGCCGCAGTACGCCGCCTCGATCGCCGTGCTGGCGGGCGCTGCGATGTTATCGGTGGATGCGGACCTGCGCACCGACCTGCCTCGGCTGGGGCAGCGGCTGGCCCGGGTGTGCGTGGTGGCCGGTCAGCAGATCGCCACCATCGCCGCGATCATCGTGTGCGCCGCGATCGTGGTCGGCGTGCTGGGCGCGACCGGTCTGGGGGTCAAGATGACCTCGGCCATCCTGTCGCTGTCCGACGGGGCGCTGTGGCCGGCGCTCGGCCTGACCGCCCTGGCCTGCCTGGTGCTCGGCATGGAGGTACCGACCACCGCCGCCTACGTCATCTGCGTGTCGGTGGCGGGGCCTGCCTTGCAGTCCTTGGGCATGGCGCCGTTGCAGGCGCACCTGTTCGTGTTCTGGTTCGCGCTGCTGTCCACCATCACCCCACCGGTGTGCGGCGCGGTGTTCATCGCCGCCGGCATGGTCGAGGCGCCTTGGCTGCGGGTGGCCGGGCACGCGATGGCGCTGGGCGTGGGGCTGTACCTGATCCCGCTGACGATGGTGTCCTGGCCGGCGCTGATCGAGCCGTTGGCACGTCCAGGGCCCGCGGCGCTGGCGCTGCTGGCGGTGGGGGCAGGCCTGTGGTGCGTGTCGCGCGCGGTGATCGTGCGCGCGCCGTGGGCCGCAAGGCTGGGTTGGGGGTGCGTCGGGCTGGCGGTTCTGTTCGGACCGGTGGCGCGGTGAAGGCAGGCGCGCACGTTGGGAGCCGCTCGCGCACGATGGTGCACACGCTCGACCGCCGCCCGGCGATGTGTCTATAGTCCCGGCCACGCCACCGCCGGTGAGCGCGCCGGGGACCGGTCCCCACGGTCATCACCAGGAGCTCGACGTGTCCCTTCAGCCTTCACGGCACTCGCCTCGCTCGAGCGTCCTGGCCATTGCATTGCTTCTGGCCGGGCTGACGCTGGCCGGCTGCTCCACCCGACAGGTGGTGGATCCGTTGGCAGGCTCCACGGCGCAGCGGCTGGTGACCTACAGCCTGGATCGGTTCATCGAGGAACTGCTGGCCCAACCGGATGTTGTATCCCAGATTATTCCGCATGGCGGTGTCCGCGTAATTCCACGGCAGGACGGAGCGGTTTTCCCGGTTTCGTGCCGTCGTGCGGATTGTCCTGGGATGAGGTGGGCGGCGCGCACGCATCG
>Ga0209303_1000373_pt1 | contig 35713 bp, 36 predicted proteins | sample SidtaG_3_FD_187449 | JGI IMG/M metagenome (GOLD analysis project Ga0209303, IMG submission 187449) | Marine algal microbial communities from Sidmouth, United Kingdom - Sidmouth_Asex1 metaG (SPAdes) (version 2) | ecosystem: Host-associated > Algae > Red algae > Unclassified | place: Sidmouth...
ACTACTCTGACTACTCCAGCAAATTTGCAGCAGTAAACCAAGGAAACGTTAACTCCAACAACCAAGTTGCTTTCGGTGGTGGTGCATTCTCCAACACTAGTAATTTCAACAGCAATAGCCAAAACAATAGTGTCAACATTCATCAGTAATCATTAGCCAAAAAGATTACTAGATAGATTACTAAACTGCATAATCTCTTCAACACCAACATATCAATAAAATATACCAACCTTTTAGGAGAACCAAAACATGTCTAAGATTAATTTGAACCAACTAAACACATCCGAACTAGAAACACTAAACACTGAAGCAACTGGTGAAGTTGTCGGTGGTTACTACGGTGGCTATTACGGTGGTCACTCTAGCTACTACTCTAAGTATTCCAGCTATAAAACTGCTGCGGTAAATCAGTTTAACGGTAACTCCAACAACCAAGCTGCTTTCGGTGGTGGTGCATTCTCCAACACTAGCAACTTCAACAGCAACAGCCAAAACAACAGTGCTAACATTCATCAGTAAACTCCAAGACTAATAAGTCTTTACTGAGTCGTGAAAACTATGAAAAAGCTGTAAGTTCCAATCTCTAGAACTTACAGCTTTTTCAGCTTAACTTTGCTCTTTGATTGTTTTCTAAATAAATGGGGTTTGGTCAAACATCTTTTTTCCCTTGACCCTTTTTGTTAAGGTTGAATAATATGGAGCTTTCAGGTCTAGTAGAGAAGATGAAAGTTCTGTATCGTTTGTTTGTTTTAGGTTATAAGATACAGCAGTGGTTATTGAGGCGTTTTACTCCTGTTGGTTTGGGGCTTTTAGTTAGTCTGGCGGGGGCGATCTTGATTGGCTTAGATACTAAGCAGACAGTAGCATATCAGATTGTCACCTTTGTCTTAGCAATTTTATTTATTGCGATCGCCTTTGGTTTTTATTTCCGCTATCGGTTTAGCGCGCAGCGCAATCTACCCCGCTTTGCCACTGTCGGTATTAAATTTATCTATCGAGTAACTATTACTAATAAAACCAAGCAAAAACAGCCAGGGCTATATTTTATGGAAGAAATAGCCCCCTATAAGCCTAACTTTGCCGAATTTAAACGTATTATTCAATCTTTTCGCAAAAAAGGTTCAATCAATTCTCTAAGTTATTTATATTTGCGTTGGTTAAAAGCGATCGCCCGTGAAAGAAAAGCTAAAACAAAAGCGATCGCACTTCCTCTGCTTCTTCCCGAAAGTGAAACCACCATCAAAGGAGAAATTACCCCCACCCATCGAGGAATAGTCAGACTGACAGGAGTTAGTATCTTACGTCCCGATCCCTTTAATATCTACCGTGCCATCAGGACTATCAGTCTACCCCAGTCTTTATTAGTACTACCCCAAAGATATCAGCTACCTGTGATTCATCTTCAAGGTTCGAGAATGTCCCAATTTGGTAGCGTTAGTTTAGCCTCTTCTGTAGGCGACTCCGAAGAATTTGTTTCCCTGCGAGATTATCGTCCAGGCGATCCTTTACGCAACATCCATTGGAAAAGCTGGGCAAAAATAGGCAAGCCGGTAGTTAGAGAAGAACAAAGCGAATATTTTGTCCGTCATGCTTTAGTTTTAGATACTTTCCAGCTTAAGAGTGAAAGTGATGTCTTAGAAAAAGCAATTTCCGTAGCAGCTTCTTTTGCATGCGATTTCTATACTCAAGAATCATTACTAGACTTAATGTTTGTGGGTTTAGAATCTTACCGTTTTACATCAGGTAGAGGTTTGGGAGATAGCGAACAAATGTTAGAAATATTAGCGGGAGTTAGAGCCTGTCAAGATAAAACCTTTGATTATTTAACCGCTGCGGTATCAGAAAGATTATCAATGCTCAGTGGCTGTATCTGCGTTTTCATCACTTGGGATCAAGAAAGAAAGAAACTAGTCGAACTCCTCCAAAGTTTTAATATTCCCCTGCTAGTTTTAGTATTAGCCGAATCAGAACAACAATACGGTCAAATCAACCTGGAAAATCTACATGTCTTACCGATAGATAAAATCCAAGAATCTCTGATGATGATTAAATAATTAAGGTTAGGGTGTAGAAGTTACAGAACTCACTGGCTACCTTCTTTCCAAATATCCCCTAGGGGTAATCATCCAGTCAGCGTAGTTGCGAGTAGAAGTATTACCAATAATCACGGTAGTTAGCATATCTATCTCAAAATCTAACATCTTCTCCAAAGTAGTAATAGTAATTTGTTCGTCTTCTCGATATGCGCGAGCGACAATCGCCACAGGGGTATCAGATTGACGATGCTGGGAGAATATTTCTTGAGCGGTGACAATTTGAGTGGTCCGCTTTTGCGATCGCGGATTGTAAAGGACTGTAATAAAATCTCCCCTAGCTGCTGCGTTGAGTCGTTTTTGAATCACTTCCCAAGGAGTTAATAAATCGCTGAGACTGATGGCGCAAAAATCGTGCATTAGAGGCGCGCCTACCCTAGAAGCTGCTGACTGGAGGGCAGAGATCCCAGGAAATACTTGTACTTGAGGGCTGCTGCCATTCCAACCAGCTACCTGTAATTCTTCTAAGACTAATCCTGCCATACCATAGATACCGCAGTCACCAGAAGAAACTACCGCTACGGTTAGACCCCACTGGGCTAAGGCGATCGCTCTTTGCGCTCGTTGTTGCTCTTGAGTAATAGGAGAGGCTTCAATGATTTGTGCTGGGCGTTTTAAAGACTGAATTAAATCTAAATAAAGCTGATAGCCAATGACTACATCTGCTTCGATAATTGCAGTTTGGGCAGCAGGAGTAATCTGATTGAGATGACCAGGGCCAATACCTACCAGGTATAATTTTCCAGTATGCCCAATATACTCAGTTTCTGCTTGGGCAATCGCTACCGTTACTGCCCCCGATTTAGTTTCCGACTTGAATATTTGTTTTGATACTAAAAGGTTTTTTCCCGCTAAAACAGCAGCAGCTTCAGCAACACTAGAAGTACCTACTTCTTGTTGGACTACTTCTGAAGGAGTAGGAACATCTACTTGACTTAATTCCTCTGCAGTGAAGGTTTTAAAGATTAAGTTACGTCGCTGACACAGTTCAATAATTCCCGTTTCATCAGCTTTGAGATCGATACTGGCAATTCCAGCGATCGCTTCACTAGCAAAATGATAGGTGGTACAGGTTTCCTCAATAGCTTTTTCAATTAATTCTCTAGAAGTGTTTCTTTCACAGCCAACACCTACCCACAAGACTCTAGGATGCCACTGTACCTTGGGAAAATTGGACTTAGGAGCAATTTTACGTTTCGTAGGGCTAATCCAAATTCGCGCTTGGGGATTTATGGGATTTTGGGGTTCGGAAAAACCAAAATGAAAGGGACAATCTGCTGGTAAATGTTCTTGCCATAAAATTGAACCAGCTTCTTGAATTACCTGTACTGTCTCTTGGCGAGCGATCGCCGCCATAACTCCAGTCCAGTCTCCTTCCCCCATACGCCAACCATAGGTAAAGCCAAAGGTATCGATCGCGGGGAAAGCTAGATTATGAGATGCTCCCGTAATCACTGGTGTTGCACCAAGTTGACGGGCAATCAATTGAGCCAATAAATCTGCCTTACCATGATGTCCGCTACAAAGACTAATAACATGATTTCCTTGAGCATCAATAACTATTACGGCAGGATCTTTTGCTTTATTTTTAAGTAAAGGTGCGATTAATCTGACTACTGCACCTGTAGCCAGGCAAAATATAAAAGCGGAGTTTTGCGACCAAACGTTAGTTAAATGTTCTCGCAAAGAATTTTGGTAGTGGTGGGAGTTTCCCTGGGGTGCGACTGAATCGGGCAACCATAGTTTAATGTTGGGATCTTGAGCTACAGGGGCAAGGGTTTGGGCTGCTTGAGCATGGGTTGCGATCGCAATAATAGGGGAAAATCGATCAAAGCAAGAACTGTCCACAATATAATCAAAGATTTTTCGTTCTCTTTAATTTTCTCATTTCCCAGGAGTGACAATTGTTAATTTACCCTTTACCTTTTACTCTTTACTCATCACTCAAACTAATATCTTTTAGTTCATTTTGTTGCGAGGTAATATATTCGGCGAAGGCTTTAGGATAAATAATCAAGAAATAACTCCACCAGGCAACCATAACTACCGCTACGGGTATGGTAATCCAGAGGATGTGTAGAATCAACCAGCTACCAGAAATCGCAATGATCCCGGTTAAAATAATTGACCAAGGCTGACACCATGCAGGTTTATAATCCCAAATGTTTGTAGATTGAGAAATCATATTAAATTAAAATTTTGTGGGTTGGGGTTGTTGATCTCAAAGAGATCGCTGAGATCGCTAAAAAGATGGATTTTTTAAAAAAAATGACTATGTTCTGACTATTTTCCAGATCTGAATCAAATTATAATTGAACATATTCTTAACTGTATAATTTTCTATATACAAACGTATATCAATAATATTTTTACAACGTTCGGGAATTTTCCAATGAAAAATCAGTATCTATTATTATCAACTTCTACAATACTTGCTATGAGTACGATCACTGCGATCTCTCCTAACTCTGTATTCGCATCGGATCTTACTTTCTTCTGCCAATCCAATCAAGGAACGCCAACTACTATCGCTAAAAATAGTAGCGGTACAGAGCAACCAATTTTCCACTGGAAATTAGATCAAGCAACCATCTCCAATACTCCTGAAGAGTTGTGTAATGTTGTAACTCAAAAACTCAATACGTACATCACACAAGGTAACGATTTCTCAGCTTTAACTTTCAAACCTTCAACTGTCTTTAGCGAAGATGAAGAAATGACCAGTCTACCTGCTGTTTGTGTGGCAGGAGATAGCGAACCATGTAAGTTGCGCTTATTTACCCTCAAACCATTGGATGATTCTCAAAGTACTGAAAGTGTCGCTGGCAATGCTTTGAATTTAATTCTCGACCCAGCTTTACAGGCTAATCCTGTTAAACCTCGCGATCGCGGTGTTCAATCAACTAGCTATCAAGTTAACTTTTGGGATCTATTAGGATTTTAATATGATAACGGCGAGTGTAGCTAAACGAGGAGAAAGACTGTTGCAAATACTTTTGTAACTTGCTAGTATTATACTAGAGGCTATGATTATTCTTCCTTCTAAAAATGTTTTGGGTACATCTAGAGTAATCAATTTCCTCTGACTAATTCATCAAAAAGATCGCTTGGGTTATATTGTTCTTGGAGGCTATGGCAGTTCTTCCTTCTATCTAACATTTAACTAGCTTAGAGTTGCCAGTTTCCTCCTTGATGCAAGCGGCGATCTAAATAGTACCCCTAACTCCACATATATTTAGTTTTGGAGGCTATGACAATTCTTCCTTCTTCGTAACTACAACGATCTACTAGAGTTGTCAATTTCCTCCTCTGACTTGAGCTATGAATATTTTAAATTCGATTTATTTACGCCGAAAAAATAGAGTTGTTTTAAACAGTAGCAATAGTAAGCTGGACACTAGCGATCTGGCAACTATACTCAAAAATATTGAGTCTTTGGGTTACACTTTCTCTCCAGAGTTGATCGAGAGTGTAGCTACTTTGTCTTTACCAGAAGCTAGCTTATTTTATTCTCGTCTGGTAGAGGATTTAAAACAGGCATTGGGAGCGAATGTAAAATATACTCCCATGTATCCCAATTTTCCGATTCAGGTAATGGAGATGGCATCGGCAGAGTTATATCTTAATGCGATCGTTCATTATCTTGGTCGCGAACTAGGAGAAAGAGTTTTGCCCCAGTATGCAACCGAAAATCGTCCTGCACTAGCAGATCAGATTAAGCTGACTATCATCGGTTTGGGTACAGAAGCAGAATTAATCGGGATCTTTAATAATTTATTAACTGCCAACACATCTTTTACTCCAAGCGATCGTCAAGATTTGGCTTTATTTGCCAAAACCTTTCCCGCTTTATTGATGAAAATGCTACCAGGAGAGATTGGCTATAAAGAAAACTTAGCTTTTATTGCCGATCTGGTATTGCGTTATTGCCCCTGTGCCGAACAATTATTAACTCCCTATTTTAAAACTGCTACTGATGTTTTGCGTTTGGCTACTGCTATGTCAGAAGGTGATACAAGTTTGGCAGAAAATACACGGTTTCGTAACTTCTCTCGCCCTGAAAGAAGGCTGTTATTAGCACTATTAGAAAGATGTGGTGCAATCACCGAAGACATGATGCGCCATCAAAAAAGATGGCTGCGTTTGGGAGAAAGACTCCATCCCTCTGAATACAAAAAACGTTATCCAAATTGCGATCGCGCTTTTGATATCTTGCGTAATCACAAATCCTTTGCCACATTCAATAGTCGTGTAGAAACTGCCTACACAGAATCTAGATGGGATGATGCACTAAGTTTATTACAAACTAGACCAGGAGAATTAGCGCGAAAGTTGGATTTTCTCTTACGAAGTAATTCCAATACCTCAGAAGTAATTAACACTTTTGAGCAAGTTGCCGCTAAGGTTGCTACTCCCGTTTTATTACAGCTAATTAGTCATTTCGAGTCTCGCAACGACGAAAGTGAATTACGGGTATTTTTCCCCAAGGGAAATGTCGCTAAAGCCTTTGCTATCGATCATGAACTACCAATTATTGATGAGTCTATTTGTCAAATGGTAGTAGATATTTGCGATCGCATTTTAATGGCTCGTTTTGCTCAGTTGCCTACTTTGGGTAAAGTATATGTGGACGAACAGTTAAAGAATTTTCCCGTACCTTTTGCTCAACGCTCTGCTAGCAAGGCTTTACGTCAGCTTGCTAGAGGTTCGAGACTGACTATGCCCGATGGCGATACAGTGAGGTTTTTTATCTGGTGGAAAGAAGGTGTAGTGAATAATATTCCTACGAATACCGTAGATATCGATTTATCTGCAGTGATCTACGATGGAGACTGGAATTATCTCGAACATATTTCCTATACCAACCTCAAATCCGAAAAATATCAAGCAGTTCACAGTGGTGATATCGTTTCCGCACCCGACGGTGCATCGGAGTTTATCGATTTAGATCTTCCCTCAATTATCAAATCGGGTGGTCGATATATTGTGGCTAGTGTTCTATCTTTCTCCGAACATCCTTTTTGTAATCTTCCTGAATGTTTTGCTGGCTGGATGATTCGTCAAGATGCCACATCTGGAGAAATTTACGATCCTCGAACGGTAAGTAACAAAGTAGATCTTACTGCCAATACTACCGTGACAATTCCTGCCATCCTGGATCTAGAATCAAGAGAAATATTATGGACGGATCTGAGTCTGCATCGCGAACCTAGCTGGTGTAGAGGTAATAACGTTGAGAATAACCGTAAGGGAATGGTTTTGCTAGGTAAGGCGATGAGTAATCTGAAAAAACCCAATTTGGCAAGGTTATTTAGACTTCATGCTACTGCTAGAGGAGAAATAGTCGAAAATATAGAAGCAGCCGATACGGTATTCTCTGTTGATCGAGGTATTACCCCTTTAGAGATCGCCGAAATTGCCGCACAATATTTAGTTTAGAAGCGATTGGCGAGCGACTTCTACAGCAGTTTTTATTCTAAAATGAATTTTGGTAAGACAGGATTAACAAAATTTCCATTATGGTAAAAACTGCTTCGACAATGCTGGCTTTAGGCACTGCTGCGCCAGAATTTAAACTTCCCGATGTCGTGTCACAGAAAACTATTTCCTTGGACACATTCGCTGATAGTAAGGCTTTATTGGTGATGTTTATCTGCCAGCACTGTCCTTTTGTCAAGCACGTTCAAGATGAGCTAGCAAAAATAAGTCAAGACTATAATCAGCAACCTTTAGGTATTGTGGCAATTAGTGCTAACGATGTGGCAAATTACCCCGATGATTCTCCTGCAAAGCTCAAGGAAATGGCAGAAAAGTTAAACTTTAACTTCCCTATTTGCTACGACGAAAGCCAATCAGTTAGTCAAGCTTATACTGCTGCCTGTACTCCTGATTTCTTTTTGTTTGATGCCGACCAAAAACTCGCCTATCGGGGTCAATTAGACAATAGTCGCCCTAGTACCGATATTCCTGTTACTGGTGAAGACTTGAGAAAAGCGATCGATCTTGTCCTCAAAGGTGATGGGGTAGATTTTGAGCAAAAACCTAGTATTGGCTGCAATATTAAATGGATACCAGGTAATGAACCAGCTTATTTTGGTTAATGCTTGCTAACTTCCTAAAACTGTTTTATTTTTTAATCTTGATATAATTTTCACTTAACCTTGATAGTTTAGTTCTGGGTTAAGGTTATTTCATCGGTAAAAAATTAAGCATGAGTCAAACAGGCGACAATGGTAAGAATAACTTTTTACATCCTAAATCGCGTTATCGTGGAGACTTTTCGCCACAAAATTTGGCTTTTAATGCCAATTTACAAGAATTTGCCCATAAAATTGGCTATATTTGCGCTCTAGAAACTAATGGCAAAATATCTGCAGAAGAAGCCTACGATCGCATTAAAGAGTTATGGGGTAAGTTAAAAGCTTCTAAAAAAGAATTGTTAAATGACGATTAGTCGTTAATTATGATTAGTTATCAGTTCGGGATTGAATTGTGTCATCGAGTCTAAGATCAAATCTGCTGCAGAAAATAGTTTTTTATCGAACAAAGGATCGGGAATAACCACGACAGACATGGAGGCGGCGATCGCCGCCTCCATTCCCGAACGAGAATCTTCAAATACTAAGCACTGTTGGGGTTTGACGTTTAGTCTTTGGGCAGTCAAAAGAAAAATATCTGGTGCAGGTTTGCCCTGCTTGATTTCTGGATCGTCACCCAAGGTAATAGTTTCAAAGTATTGTAACCAGTCTTGATGGTTAACGGTTTTCATCTCAAAATTACCTTTTGCCGAACTAGTAGCGATCGCCTGGGGTATACTATGTTGGGCTAAATGTTTAACTAGTTTGATTGTGCCAGGAAGTGTTCGAGCTTTAGCATACAAAGGATAAAGCAGTTGATTTTTTTCATGCAAATATTCGGCGACAGTTAGGGGAATATTTAAACTCTCAACAATAGTTTGGGCAGAATTAATCGCTGTCGTACCGGCGATCGCCATTTTGATTTCACTACTAAAAACCTGACCGTAACGCTGGACAATTTCACTATTGACTCGTTCGTTAATTGATTCGGTATCTAACAATAATCCATCCATGTCGTAGATGACGTGGGTAATAGATTCAAACATAGATTTTTCAAAAATAGCGATTGACAAAATATGAATATAGCTAAGACTATTCAAAGTTGCTCATCCCCAACTATTATTACTTCATCCGTAGCAAGGCAGATACCTTAGATAAAATTCCTGAGTTCAAACCTTTGAGATCCTCAAGACTAAGCCATCCTTCTTCAATAAACTTGGCAAAATCAAACACCACAGTAGAGGCATTGTATTCATATTTACCATCTATTTCATACCGCTTGGTACTTAATAAATCGTGTAGATACCACAAATCTTCTAACTGGGAAATCGAACTAGCGCGATCGCGAATATTGTTGATTAAACTAGAAGTTTCTCTTTGATAAGCTGTCTGAAAAGCTTGTTGTGCTATTTTATTTTCTGTCTCAGACAATTGAATTTTACTCACGTGAATATTAATAACTGAATTTTAAATTGATTGATTTATTTACATCAATAGAAAGCTTCAAAACCTATAGCTTAATAGGCTTTGAAGCTTAATTAGATTAGTGTAAAACTACTGTTGGATTAACCAGCTAGCTTAAGAAGTTCTTTGGGAGACGCTAAGAGATCGATCGCCACAAAAAAGATTTTGCTTTCCGAATTAAGCAAAAATCTCCAGGACATATTCATCCCTACACCAGCACCAAACCAAGGAGTTTGAACTTTACCTGTGACTTTGATTTGAGTATAGCCATCTTCTGCTGGTTCGCTAACACCACGTTCGGGAGCTAGTTTGAGATTAGGACATTCTTCCTTGAAAAATTTAAGTACTGCATCCTTACCGACAATGGGTCTTTTAAAAGGAGGTTGCAACGCACCATCATCAGCAAATAGCTTAATCAACTCATCAAAATCATTAGCATTAAGCAAATTCATATAACTCAATATGGTCTTATTGCTAACACCTTCGATATTAACTTGAGTACGTTTAGAGATTTCTACGGGAGGAGCAACTGGTTCGCTAACTCTGGTAGCATTATCCATCTTATTGATATCGAATCCCATATCTACTACAGTATTGCGTAGTACGGTAATTTGCTGACCAGAATCTAATCCTTGAAGTGTAGTCAACACTGCATTGGCATTAGCAGAAAGTTTATATCCTTCAGGAATGGGAGCGACAATACCTTGCTCCATCCATTCTCCTAGCTTATACCAAAAGCCTAACTTAATGTTAGGACTCCAAGTAGTATAGGTACGACAGATGTCTGTATCTGCATGATTAGCTAGATCGCACATTACCTGAGACTGTTGCTGAAAATCCATTTCTTTAATTGCATCTAATGTAGGCTCAGCAAACTGCATATTAGCTGCGCCAGGGGCAGCAACTGTTACAGTTTTACCCATCTCTAGGTAAGCAAACCAGATCCAAGCTAACTGATCTTCTGCACTTAGTTGATTAAATCTAGCTGTCAAAGCTGGTACAGCATCAGCAGTTAAAGTATTGGATGTGAATATGTTACGAGCTGAATCTATAGTGAATGGCATAGATGTATTTATTGATCCTCTGCTATTTTGTTAACTTATGTAAATAAATATAACAGAATATGTGGCTTTATATTAAGAAAGCTTGACATTTTAAGATTTACTTAATTATGGTTTCTCTCAGTTCTTATAATCAAACAACATCGTGAGCGATAAATTTATGGGGAGAATGTTACTATCCCACAACTTCAATCTAACTAATAATGAGCTTCCTGCCTTCAATAGAGAAGAATTTGCCCAAGTATTTATTGATGGATTAAGCGATCGAGACGATATTAGCTGCAGCTATATCCAAAATGCTCACTGGGTAGTAGAAATAATTTTTCCCGATCAATACGAAGCCAAAGCCATTGGTCAACTGTGCGGTAAGATTTTAACGAGTAAAAGAAAAAGCCAAACAAAAACAATCGTCAACGACACCTTAATCTTAGGCGGGAAAAAAACCACTCCTGCTACCAGTATGTCGGCTACCTCTCTACAAACAGGGGAATGGGGTGTAGATGTGGTAGAAACGGCAAAAGGAGATATTTTTTTGCAGTCAATTAACTGGGATACTTTAACCGCAGACAAACCCAGCGACGGTATTTTTAAGATTGACTTTCCTGCCAAATAAATGGCGAGGCTGTAGCTATTAACTGCTCTAAAGTTAAATTAGCGGTAATCCAATTCCAGGATTGGGTTTGAGCTATTCTTATTTCTATTACTCGTCCAATTAAAATGAAAACGAGTGGCATATTGATTATTTAAGCAAAGTTAAAAACTATGTTTTTGCTGCTTTATTGAGAATATACCAGCATTTTATCTTTAATTTTCAGGGATTAACTCGCGATCGCTTTTCTCTTAGTAGTATTCTTTATTTAGAAAATAATTTAAGTACCCATGTCTTTACTAGCGATCGCGTTGTCATGCTTCAAGATCAAAAATTGACCAAAGACCAAAAACGCTGCCAAAATTAGCAATTGTTAATCTATGACAGGCTGTCTTTTGCTTCGGACATTCGGAGAAGTAATTACGAGCGATCGTGGTGCAATTATTAACGTAATACCACCGACACCAGTAGCAGATGTGCAAACACAGCCAGACCAGGTGATAGATGTAATCGTTACTGCCGAGAAAAAACCCGAACGACTGCAAGATGTGCCCATAAGTATTACCTCCATTGGTGAAAATGAGGCAGAAGACGCGGATATCGAGAACTTTAGCGACGTTTCCGCAAATACGCCCAACTTAAGCATGCATACTTCTATTTATAACTTTGTTGCTTACAACGTGCGGGGGTTTAGTAACTTTAATTTTATCTCTCGCGACTCGGTGGCGTTTTATGCGGACATTGCGGGGGTAGAGGTAGAGGTTCGTGCCACCCCCTTTAAAGGCTTCGACGCGATCGCGGGTTTTGGCTACGTGGATGCTACTTTTGAAGATTTTAGTAATCCTTTTGATGGTGAAGAACTTGAAAGTAATAATTTACCCTATGTTCGTGAATACACTTATAATCTCGCTTTGCAGTATCGGGCGAAGTTTGGCTTATTTAGTAGACTAGAATTAGAGGGGGTTGGTACGAGTTTCTTTGACAATCCTAATGAATTTAAAAGAGATCCCTATACTTTAGTTAACGCCCGTATTGGTTACGAACAGGATAACTATGGCATCTATTTCTTTGCTAATAATATTTTCAATACCGAGTATCTAACGACAGCCTTTGACTTTGGTTCTTTAGGTCAGATTGCTAGTTATGGCAATCCTGCTACCTATGGCGTTCAGGTTAAAACTCAATTTTAGTTATGAATTAGTTCACAAGCGTCCTAGAAACTAGTATATAAAATACGATTTATAGACCAAAAACTTAATAATTAGTCAACTAATAAAAGTGCGTCGTCACGATAAGATTGTAATCGAATCATTCTATAATACGACTATCTTTCTGTTTTTTTTGATTATGGTCTTAATAACTGATAAAACTCTCGAACAAGAGGCAAATAAACTTTTAGAAAAGTCAATTATTTATTATCAAGACAAAGCTGTTGGGGCTGTAGCAGCTGCAGATTCAGAAAGAGAAGCTCTTAACTATGATCAGTGTTTTATTCGCGATTTTATTCCCGCAGCTTTAGTATTTCTAATTCAGGGTAAAACAGATATTGTCTACAATTTTTTAACGGCAACCGTAGGCTTACAAAAACAAAAAAGACGAATTGATTGTTATCAACCCCCCACTGGTTTGATGCCAGCCAGCTTCAAAGTTGAATCTCCAGCAGAAGGTACTCAATATCTCCATGCAGACTTTGGAGACAAGGCAATAGGTAGAGTTACCCCTATTGATTCTTGTTTGTGGTGGATTATTTTGTTACGAGCTTATGTTAAAGCCACAAGAGATCGAGATTTAGCTCACAGTAAGAGTTTCCAAGAAGCTTTAATTTTTATTCTCAACATTTGTTTGGGTCCTCAATTTGAGATGACTCCAACTCTACTTGTTCCTGATGGTGCGTGTATGATCGATCGCCCGATGGGATTGAGCGGACATCCATTAGAAATACAGTCTTTATTTTATATGGCGTTGCGGGCAGCCCGCGAAATGTTAATTAAAAACGACCAAAATAAATCATTGATCAATGACATTAATAGTCGTTTAGGAAGCTTAAATTATCACCTGCGGGGTTACTATTGGCTCGATCTCAAACAACTCAACGAAATTCATCGCTATCAAGCCGAACAATTTGGCGAGTCGGTGGTCAATAAGTTTAATATTTATCCTGAATCAATTCCTCATTGGCTAACCGAATGGATGCCTGATCGTGGTGGCTACCTAGCAGGAAATTTGGGGCCTGGAAAAATGGATTTTCGCTTTTTTACCTTGGGTAATTTGACCGCAATTATGGGGTCACTTACCACCGAAAAACAGTCAGAAGACATTTTAACCCTGATCGAAAATCGTTGGTCAGACTTAGTGTGTAAGATGCCGATGAAACTATGTTATCCAGCTATTGAAGGTTTGACTTGGAGAATTATTACGGGTTGCGATCCTAAAAATACTCCCTGGTCTTACCACAATGGTGGTAGTTGGCCCGTATTATTGTGGATGATGATGGCTGCTTGTCAAAAAATGGGACGGGAAGATTTGGCAGATCGCGCAATGGCGATCGCCGAAATACGTCTGATGAATGATCAATGGCCCGAATATTACGATGGTATCAACGGGCGGTTAATTGGTAAGTCTTCTCGCAAATTCCAAACTTGGACAATTGCAGGATGGCTGTTGGCAAAATTATTAAGAGACAATCCCGATTGCCTTGATTATGTTTGTTTTGAAGAAGATACAGAAGCGATCGCCTGTACGATTTAATCTCTAAGTTTATCTGTTAGTTATACAAAGTAAAAAAATCGGTTCTAATAATTAGACAACCCCAGACCTTGATTTTTCACCTATCCCTACCGAATCATAAATCATAGCAAATACTGACTAGATTAGATAACTATCATTAATTTCAAAAAAAACCTTGGTTTCTATAATTCTTTGATAAAAATGCGATCGCTCTTTTAGAGGACAATAATACCGCTTTTTTTTATGAGATCTAATAAATTTAACTCGATTGATTAGCTAGAAATTTACAGTTTGTTCGATAAGTTACATCTTATATATGTAAAAAATCTAAACGATCGCAAATTAAATTGTTATACAGGTTTTTTTTGTCTTAAACTGGAATGTATATGAAATGTACCTAAATTAGATTTTATTCGGGTCTTCCCCTATACAAATTGATGCTTATCGTCCATTTTCAGATTTTAAAAATCTGGTCGTAGTCTTTTGAGCGGGTTTGTTCATTAGATGTGTTATGGCGCAATCTTAGTCATAGCAACTATTTGCGCTGATAACTTTATCTATATATTTAAGTTTTTATAGGAAAAAAGTTATATGGAATCTCATGGAAAATATGTTAGAGATCGTCTGTCCATCTTCGTCGATGGCAACAATATGTTTTATGCTCAACAAAAAAACGGTTGGTTTTTTGACCCCCGAAGAGTATTAGAATATTTCACCAAAGATCCTACCGTAGTTTTAATTAACGCTTTTTGGTATACGGGTCTTAAAGATGCTCAAGATCAAAGAGGTTTTAGAGACGCTTTGATCAGTTTGGGCTACACGGTTAGAACCAAGATACTCAAAGAATATTATGATGATGCTTCAGGTCGCTATTCTCAAAAAGCTAACCTGGATATCGAAATCGTGGTTGATATGTTCAATACAGTCGAACAGTATGATCGCGTAATTTTGTTTAGTGGCGACGGGGATTTTGAACGAGCGATCGAACTATTGCGCTCCAAAAATACTCATATTACCGTAGTTTCAACTGAAGGTATGATTGCTAGGGAGTTACGTAACGCCACAGATCGGTATATTGACCTCAATGATGTACGTGGGTATATAGAAAAAAGCGATTTTTAAATTAATTGACAGTGATTTAAATAAAGCGATCGCCTAGATTAAAGCGATCGCTTTATTTTTATGTATTAAATAGTTTGCTGTACATTTTAATCACTCGATGCAGATGGTGCGATCTACCTCGTGGAGAGCAGTGGGCATCAAAAAGCTCGGCGCATCGATGGTTAAAACGATGGCAGAAAGATGGAACGTTTGAACATTTACAAAATAGAATTTTGGCGATAGCGTAAGCGTACGCTACTGCGTAATCGCAGACAATCATGGTTTAATTAACTGGAATTATGGAGAGCGAAAAAAAGCGGGGGAGATAAAAATCGCGACAAATTTTTCACGGGCGATCGCGTCTTTTAAATCAATCCAGCCAAAAATCTTGAAACCGTCTAGAAGATAACTCTGTATAGCGAACGGTATGCTGAATATTGCGATGACCAAGATACGCCTGAATAGCTCTGGTATAATGTCCTCGGCTTGCCAAATAAAATCCACAAGCATGGCGCAGCATATGAGGATGAACGCTCAAAGATAATTTGGCTTCTTTCTACCCAAAGTTATCTCTGGAAAAACTGCGACAGATATTTATCTCGGACTGACAAACAGCTATTAGAGTTAACCAAAGCTCAGGAGTTTGTTTCTTACTTACAGAGTAAGTATGCAGTCTCAACCATTGCTACTCTTTTTCGCTCTTGCATCAATCCTGCGGTCAATGCTGCTGTTAGTGCCGGTCTTATTACTGCTAATCCTTTCAAAAGCATTAACATTCCTAAGCCTGGAAAGGATGAAAAGCGTCCACTAGGAATACCCATTATGCACGACCGAGCTTTACAAGGAGTAGTCAAAGCTGCTCTAGAACCTGAATGGGAGGCTAAATTTGAAGCCTCAAGCTATGGTTTTCGCCCAGGAAGGTCATGTCATGATGCGATACAACATATAAAAGTAGCAATACAATCTAAAGCCAAGTATGTTTTAGATGCTGATATAGCTAAATGCTTTGATCGCATCGACCACTTAGCCTTACTCCAGAAACTTAAATATAAAGGAAAAGTTAGACGACAAATCAAGTCGTGGCTTAAATCTGGAGTCATAGACCAAAAGGTCATAGGGTCATATTTATATGACACAAGGGTGATCGAAGCAATATTTATCAGTATTAGACTCAAACCTAAGTTTGTTTTAGACGCAGATATTAGCAAATGTTTTGATCGCATTGACCACAAAAAACTACTTGAAAAACTGAATACCTATCCTACCCTACGGAGACAAATCCGAGCTTGGCTTAAAGCTGGTGTAATGGATGGACTAGAGTTGAAACCTACAGACCGTGGAACACCTCAAGGTGGCACTATTAGCCCATTACTGGCAAATATAGCACTTCACGGAATGGAAAACGTAATAAAAGAATTAGCTGAAAGCTTCGATATGAAGCGTGTCAATGGAACTCAATTGAGCAAAAGAGACAAAAGAAAGTCAGTTAATTTAATTCGTTACGCCGATGACTTCGTAATCTTTCATGAAGATATCGACATTTTAAATAGATGTATCAAGGTAATAACTCAGTGGTTAGAAAGCATGGGATTAGAATTAAAACCTAGTAAAACTAGAATTGCTCATACGCTTAACAATTATAGAAAAGAGAAAGCAGGCTTTGACGTTCTTGGATTTAATATTAGGCAACACAAAACGGGCAAGTATACTTGTGGAAAAAACAGGAAAGGTTTGCTAGGATTCAAAACCATTATTACCCCAAGTAAAGAAGCACAAAATAGACACTATAGAAAATTAGCAGAAATAATTGACCACAGGAAAGGGCAACCACAAATTGTCCTTATACGCAGATTAAACCCTGTTATAAGAGGATGGTGCAATTATTACGCTACGGTCATAAGCCAAAAAGTGTTTTGGCATCTTACGTATATAGTCAAATACAAACTGTTTAAATGGGGTAAGAAAAGACACGGAAACAAGGGAATGAAGTGGGTAATCAACAAATACTTTATGACCATTGGTAGTAGAAACTGGGTATTCGCAACAAGAACGAGAGATAACCCCTTTCCGACTAAGTTAATCTCACATCAAGATACCGAAATAAAACGGTTCGTGAAGGTTAAGGGCGATGCCAGTCCATACGACGGCAACCTAGTATATTGGAGTACCCGACAGGGAAAACACCCTGAGATGCCAACGCGAACAGCATTTTTGCTTAAGAAGCAAAAGGGCAAATGTAATTGGTGCGAACTGTATTTAAAAGATGGAGATGTCATTGAATTAGACCATATCATCCCTAAATCCAAAGGAGGTAAAGATGAATATAAAAATTGGCAATTACTCCATCGGCATTGTCACGATAAGAAAACTAGCATAGACGGTAGTTTGGATACACCATTTAAGCCCGTCAAATTGTCACCTAATTGGAGGTGGGAGAACGATATGTTAGTGGTGTGCTGATGACAACAGCCGTTTTACTGAGGAGCGGTATGATGCGAAAGTATCACGTCCCGTTTTGTAGAGCAGTGGAAGGGGCGACCCTTTCACTGACTTTAACTACTGCCACATCTGATGGAACGCCTCAAGGCGGGGTTGTTAGCCCTTTATTGGCTAACATTGCCTTGCATGGAATCGAAAATAGGTTGATGGATTTCGCCAAAACAATCGATATGAGAAGAAAGGATAAACCGAAATCTAGTTTATTGGAGTACCAGAATGGGAAGGCATCCCGAAATGCCGACCTCAAAAGCCTACAAACTTAAAAAGCAGAAAGACAAATGTAACTGGTGCGGATTACATTTTCGCGAAGGAGACATTTTAGAAGAAGACCATATAATAGCTACTGCTCTTGGCGGCAAGAACATATATGACAATCTTCAACTCCTTCACGGATACTGCCAGTGCGATTCGTTCTTAGCGAAAGTGGGAAACACCCATATAAACTAAGGCTTCTAACTTATGGTTAGATGATAACTGTTTTGATAATGAAGGTGAAAACCCTTCCCTCTAAACTCAAGAGTGACTCCTTATCTGTCCACGGTGACCCGACTCGGAATTCGGGAGGTCGAAGCTGGAAACAGGGCGCAACCAGACACTAATTTGCAGGTGACACTGGTGCTAATGGGGAGTTCCCACGAAGAAATAGAGCCTAGAAAAACAACCTAGTGCCGACGCGGGAGCAATTAAACAAACGCCCGACGTCGCCTGAGCTAAGTATCCCGCCGATGTCTTGGCAGCCAAGCGGTACGAGTATGGGATTCAGGCGGTTGAAGTGGCTACTTCTAAAGGAACATAACAATCATCATAACGGAACGAATAAAAAAAACGAATCTAAGGTCTGTAAATAGGTCGTATTTACTATCGTAAGAGGTTGGAGAAATTACCATCGCTACTGCAAAATGGACGGGGCTAGAAATAGCCTCTACTTCATGGAGAAAAGAGCATTTAAGGTATTCAACAGGGAGAAAAAACAGAATCGCTACTCAAGTAAGAAACTACTCTTACAAGCTTTTCCTACAGTCTCTTACTCTGAAAACAAATTCGTCAATGTCAAAGGAGAAAAGTCACCTTACGATGGCGACCTCGTTTACTGGAGCAAGCGTAACAGCAAGCTTTACGATGGAGAAACCTCTAAAGCCCTCAGAAGGCAAAACCATTCATGTGCATCCTGTAAATTAAAATTTACGGACAATGAGAGAGTACATCTTCATCATGTCGATGGAAATCACAACAATTGGAGTCACGACAATCTTGTAGCAATACATGAATCATGCCATGACTACATACACATGAGCAAAAGCAAAAGCTAAAAGTTTCGGGAGCTGTATGCACCGAAAGGCGCACGTACAGATCTAAAAGGCGCGACTTGAACTGGTCGTTTTAAATGGAGAGCCGACTCTCCTAGAGGATTTTCACCCTCTACCCCTACATAAAACAACTCTATAGAGTTGGGTTCAGTACCAAGTAAGTAATGAAAGGGAAATATGCAGAACCATGAATGTAGCCGATGCTAATAGGGTCAAATTGGTCTTGGAGCTAAGGGGCAGAGATGAAAGGATGAACACAGTCTAAGGTACTGAATAAACTGCGTAACTCTGGAAACAGCCAAATGACTCCTGACAGGCTGTAACCAAAAGGTAAGTAGGTAGGTTCGATGGTTCTGTTATCCATCGGACGTGAAAACACAACTCCTACCGCAGAATAGGTATCCATCCTAATCATCTTGATAACTTAAGACGGTACAACAAGGTAAGTTCTACAAGGTCTAATGAAAGTCGAATCGTTAGTAGGTCTGAGGCAACAAAGACGGAATCCCTTGGAGGATAAAGGATGCCCTAAAGGATACCGCTTCGCATAAAGGAAAAAGCGAATGACTGGGTGTAATGCTCAGTATAGGGGTTCAAACTTTGCCTCTGAGCGAAAGCAAAAGCAGACTTCCTTTGGGTCATATACGAAATTGAAAACGAATAAAGAAATCGAACCAAATGAAAAGTTTGATACTCTACCGAGTAAATGGACAGGCGGAACAGCTAGTAGATTGGAATCAGGTAAACTGGGTCGAAGTCTACAAGTTGATTAGAAATCTTCAGCGTCGAATATTTCGTGCTAGAAAACTTGGTCAATGGAAGCAACTACGTAGGTTGCAGAAGTTGTTAAAAAGAAGCTACGCAAATTTATTAGAGTCTGTAAGACGTATTACCCAAGATAACAAGGGCAAAGATACACCTGGAGTGGATAAGGAGGTAATAAACACCCCAGAGAAAAGGGTAAAACTTGCCAATTCATGGATAATGCCAAAAGCAAAACCCACTCGTCGGGTATTTATACCCAAATCAAATGGCAAGAAACGTCCTCTTGGTATTCCAACGGTAGAGGATAGGATCGCACAGAACATAGTCAAAAACTATCTAGAACCAGAATGGGAGGCAGTCTTTGAACCAAATAGCTATGGTTTTAGGGCTGGTAGAAGCTGCCATGATGCGATTGAACAAATCTTTAACAGATTTAGAAATCACCACTCTGGAAGGAACAAATGGGTTCTAGACGCTGATATACGAGGCTGCTTTGATAACCTTGCTCACCAAATCATCCTACAAAGAATTGGGTCTGCACCTGGTGCGAATTTAATATCAGGATGGATGAAGGCGGGATACGTATACGAAGGAATATATAACCCAACGGATACAGGAACTCCTCAAGGCGGGTGCATTTCACCTTTATTGTCTAATATTGGGCTTCATGGACTGGAAGAACTCGTCAGAAAACACAATAGAAAGCTAGGCGTAATTCGTTATGCCGATGACTTTGTGGTCACTGCTAAAAATAGAAGTGAAATTGAGGAAATTACACCCAAGATTGAGCAATGGTTAACTGAACGTGGTCTAGAATTCAGTGCGGAGAAAACCAAGGTGTTACATATAGACAAAAGCTTCGACTTTCTAGGATTTAATGCTCGATGTTATAAAGAAAAGCTCTTGATAAAACCCCAAAAAGCCAAGGTCTTAGCCTTCTGTAAAAATGTGGGAAGCATTATTAAAAGCATGAAAACAGTCAAGCAAAAAGTACTAATTAGCAAGCTCAATCCTATTCTCCGAGGTTTTGCTAACTACTACCGTACAGTGGTCAGCAAAGAAACATTCCAATATATATCACACCGTGTGTGGTCATATCTCTGGAATTGGTGTAAGCGTAGACACCTCCGAAGAAGACTTAAATGGGTAAAAAGGAAATACTTTCATGTTGTTAACGGAGTAGATTGGACATTCTGCTGTATGACAGAAGGTAGAAAAGGAAAAGAAAAACCCCTATACCTGTATAACATAGCTAAAACGCCGATTGTTCGACATACAAAAATCAAAGGAACAGCTAGTCCTTTTGATGCAGAACTAGACAGCTACTGGGAAAAACGTAATACGAAAACGGGCAAAACATACTGGGCAAAAGGTAGTAAATACGACCAAGCAGCCAAAAATCAAAACTATAAATGCCCAATTTGCGGTCAATTCCTAATTAACGGTGAAGACGTAGAAACCCATCATAAAATACCTGTTAAGGATGGAGGCTCGGACGACACTGAGAATCTAATCCACTTGCACGCAGCGTGCCACAAGCAGGTACACAGTAAAACCAAGTTCAAGGCTTGAAGTATGGCTTGAGCTGTATGTTGGGAAAACTGACAAGTACGGTTCTTAGGGGAGGGGAGAGTCGCGAGGCTCAAACCTTACCCGACAGAGGGGCGAGGCGTAATAGCCTCCCTCGACTCTAACCGATGAAAAAACAGCGTTGGATCTGAATGAAATTAAGGATAAACGACTATCAAACTTCTTTAAGAAGTTACACCAAGAATGGTCTAAAGTTGATTACCTATGGGTAGATGACATTCCAGTCATATCCAGTCGTTGAGAGGTCAGTTATTGACAAAGTGGATACGTTTGAGTAGCCGTGTGTCGTGAAAGTGACAAGCACGGTTCGGATAGGAGGGGTAAGCTGGTAACAGCTACCTCGACCTTACCAAATTATTAAAAGTGGGGATTTATTAGGGATATTATGGAACTAATCCAATTAATTCCTTTTCAAGAAATCCTCGAAACCTTTACTGTATATGTATCGGAGCGGCGGGATTTGAACCCACGACCCCCACTACCCCAAAGTGTGTCAATAATCTTTCAAAGCCTTGCAAAGTAATGATTATGCTTAATAAAAACATTGGTGTCTACCAATTATCTACCAATTATAGCGGTTTTGTAAGAGCATTCCATAGATTTATAACTTGCTTTAATTAGCAATCAAGGGTAGAAATCTAGTTGTACAAAAGTGTTACTAGTAAATAGTCTCATATCTCACGAAGATTACTAGAAGTAAATGGGCATTCTAAGAACAAGCTTCTAATTAGAGACTTGGTTTATGCTGCTTTCCATTTTTGAAACTTGTATTCCCAGAGAAGAAATACTAGCGGGAGAACTTTCTGTAGATCTTTTCGCTGCTAAACTGAGATCAGTGGTGGAAGGAAAAGCCCCTCAGATATATCAAAATAGTGAGAGTTTCTTTGCTAATACCTTCGCTACTGATGGTATCAAGACTCTTATTCAAGAGGTGTTTAGTCGGTTGACAGGTAAATCGTCAGGTTCGCCTGTAATCAGATTAGAAACTAGTTTTGGTGGTGGTAAAACTCACGATGAAATTGCTCTATGGCATCTCTGTAAGGAAGGAAAAAGAATTCAAGGCTTAGAAAGGTTTGTTGAACCTAATGTAATTCCCGATCGCACTGTACAAGTAGCAGCAATTGATGGGAGAGATTTAGATCCTGAAAATGGTATTCATCATAGTAATGGTATTATCACTAAAACTCTCTGGGGAGAAATTGCTTATCAAGTCGGTGGAGTAGAAGGATATCGCTTATTACAAGGAAGCGATCGCTCAGGCATAAGCCCAGGAACAGATGTTTTAGAGAGATTATTAAATGGCGAACCAACGGTAATCATCCTTGATGAGATCGCCCGTTATTTGCGTGCAGCAAAGGCAAAACAGATCGGTAGAAGCGATCTTGCCGAACAAGTGGTAGCATTTCTATTCTCACTAATGGATTTGGCAGGGGCTTGTAATAACTTAGTCTTTGTCTATTCATTAGCTTCAGCTTCTGATACCTTTGCTGATGAGACAACAGAATTGCAAGAGTTGATTCGTGCTTCTGCCAGACAGGAAAGAGTATTAAGTCCTTCTACTGATGTTGAAGTTTACAATATCGTTAAACAAAGATTATTTAAAAGCGTCGATACTCAGGCTGCATCAAAAGCTGCATCTGAATACTTGAGTGTATATCGCAGTAGTCGAGTTAATCTTCCCGATGGTTGTAAAGACGCTAGTTATTCCCAGGCAATCGCCCAAAGTTATCCATTTCACCCTGAATTATTCAGTCTTTTAACCAAAAAAATTGCTTCTATACCAGAGTTTCAGAGAACCAGGGGGGCATTGAGGTTATTGGCACAGGTAGTTCAGCATCTCTGGCAAAATCAGACAGAAGACACGCCCATAATTCATCCTCACCATATTCCTGTAGGCAAAGAAAAGCAGATAACCGATGACTTAACCTCTCGTTTGCAACGTCCTCTAATGCGATCGCCAATCGGTGCTGATATTTATAACCCCAGTGGGAAAGAAGCTTATGCTCAAGTCCATGATCGCCAATGGCAAGCAGCGGATAAGCCACCCTTTTCTAGTTGGGTAGCACGAACAATATTTTTGAATTCTTTAACTCAAGGCACTTCTTCTGGTATTCGACGAACCGAGTTAAATTTATCTCTGTTGACTCCTGGTTTAGAGGCAAGCTTTATCGACCAAGCACTAGATAAATTGGCTCAAGTAGCTTGGTATTTGGATAATGACCCCATTACTTCCCTTGCCAGATTTAAAGAAGAGCCTTCAATTAATAAAATTGTTACCGAAGAAAAAGAACAGGTAGGACGCACTCAAGCAAAAGATTATCTGAGAAGTCGTCGTGATAGTATTTTTGCTAAGAAAATTTTCACTCCTGTATTTGCCCCTGAGAGTTCTGGGGATATAGATGATATTGCCGATGAGATTGCTCTATGTCTGATTGATTTTAACGAGGCAACTGTAAAATCCTCTACCGATAGTCCTCCAGATTTAGTACAGCAGATTTTTGAAAATACTGGAGAGTCAGGGAAATTTAGACTCTGTCGTAACCGTCTATTGTTTTTGGTCGCTAATCAGCAAGAATTAGACCGAGCGATTGATAATGCCAGGGAATATCAGGCAATTCAAAATATCTTGGGTAGTCAGACTCGATTAGAAGATTTATCGGAAACTCAGCAGAAGCAGCTAAAAGAACGAAAAGGCGCAAAAGATTTAGAGGTTAGAATTTCTCTCACCAACGCCTACCGTCATTTATTTTATCCAGCCAAAGATGATGTAAAAGCTCCCAAAGGTTTGATGCACTATACTTTACCCGCACAAGATTCTAGTACGGTGAAGGGTAAAAATAATCAGCAAGATGTCATTCTTAAGGCTCTTAAAGACTGCGAAAAAATAAGATCGGCAGAGAAAGCTAGTCAGCCATTTGCCCCAGCTTACATTCTGCAAAAAGTCTGGTCAAAAGGATTGGAATATTGGTCAACTAAAGCTTTAAGAGATGCTTTTGCCAAAGATGTTCGGCTCAATATTTTATTACCAGGGGAATTGAATTCATTAAGGGACACTATCCGTAAAGGTTTACAAGAAGGTCAGTGGGATTTAAAGGTAGGAGACAAAGCCTATATCAAAACTGATGGAGCATTAATTTGTCCCGATACGATCGAGTTTTCCGATCGCCTGGTTTTATACCGTCGTGGAATTCTGCAGCCACCAGAACCAAGAGTTATTGAATTGGATGCTCAAGTGATGGCTTACGCGGGAGAAAGTAAAGAAAAACCTGTTCGGATTGGTTGGCGAGCTAAAGGCGCATTAAAAGTTAGTCTTCAGATCGGTTCAGAGTTAATGACAGAAGAATTCCGTCCTCGTGATGAGTATGAAGCCAAGATTACGGAAACAACTGTTTTTCGCTTAATTGCTGACTATGGCAATGGAGAAACCGCAGAGAAAGAGACTATTGTTCGTCTGGGTGACGTTCCTCCTCCTCCTCCAATGATATGCCCGAACGTTTTGGAATTTACTGGAACTCCTAATTCTGTCATTAATAACTCAAACGACAAATTTAGCGATCCTAAATGTAAAGTCAAAGCAATAAAATCCTTGGAAATATCGGTAGATCAAGTAATTGACTACCGTAAGCTAGGAACGACGATTCCTTTGCTAAGTCGTTTTCCAATAAGTATTGAACAAACCGCCATGCTGCAAACTGGAGACGAACAGTTTGTGAGATTGGAATATCAGGGGAAAGTAAACGGATTTAAAAGCTTTTTTAGTACTATTCACGGATTGCTTAATAATCCAGCTACTCAAGCTAATGTAAACCTGAAATTGATTTTTGATTTTGGTGACAAACCTATTACCTCAGATAGTTCAGAACTAAGCGTTATTCAACAAGCTCTTCGTCGCAATCCAGTTGAGAGAATTAGTCTTAGTGTGGAGGTTGGATACTAATGCAGGAATTTCAATTACGAGTTAACTCTGCCGACAATAATAATTTCGTTTTAGAACTATACCAGTGTGCCTATAAGAAAGCAGGAGAGAAAAAGCGTCCTGCTGCGGAGAAAATTGGCTGTCTTAAAGGTAATACTTTAAATTTGGTCAAACAAAGCATTTATCAGGTACTTAAGACTAATAACTACGATCCACAAACTCTTTCTTCAAAGCGTCAAAGTTCATATACTCTGTCAGAAGAGTCGGGAGTTCAAACGGCAATTATGTTTCAGGTATTACAACCCCTTTCTCAACCAGAGAAAATCGGCAAAATTGCTCAGGGAATTTCGGCGATGAGTAATGAAGAGGCTCATTATTGGTTTGCCATGATTGCTAATGGAAGACGGAGTAATGCTTTAAAAGCCTTGAGAGTTTTGTTTGGAGATTAATAAACAATTAGCGAGCAAGATGCTCGCACCACAACAAAAGATATTCCAACAGCAAAATGAAATACAAGAAACCATTAGCAAAATTAGAAATTCCAGGATCTACATACTTTATAACTTTTAATACTTGGGAAAGATTAGAATTGATATCGCCTGCTAGAAAAATTGTTCTTGATTCTTGTCTTTTTTTTCATCAGCAAAGGTATCAGATATATTCTCTGGTAATCATGCCAGATCATGTTCATTTATTGCTTAAACCTTTTCCTAAACAACCTAACAGTAACGCGAGCATCTCGATCGCTGACTCTAAACTCGCTGACCCCAAAAGCGATCGCTCCTCACTAGAATACTGGTCAATTGGCAGTATTTTACACAGCATAAAAAGTTATAGTGCCAAACAAATTCCCTCAGTCATGAATCATATCGGCAAAGTTTGGCAAGATGGTAGATACGATCGCTTAATTAGAGACAAAAAAGAATTTGACAATACTTGGGAATATATTAGACAAAATCCTGTCAAAGCTGGTTTATGCAATACGCTTGAAGAATATCAATTTTATTGGGAAGTGAAAAGTGAAATAGAGTAATGCGAGCATCTTGCTCGCTAATTAAAAAAATTGCTCGCTAAACAAGAAAACCTGTTCGGGGGCTTTAATATAGCTTCTAGATTAATAAATGCCGATCGCGATTTGAATTGCCCTTTGAATCCTTGCTAGAGATTGTGGTGTAATCGATCCATAGGGTGCGCGATCTAGATAAAGTTTACGAACCGCCGAAATATTCTCGCACAAGGCTAAAGAATCTGATTTTAATCCTCCTTCTCCTTCTGGAACTAGGATTCTAGTTGGTGTTTCGCCACTTGTTAAATCGCTAGTAAAAGGAACAATTAAGACGTTTTCCCTATATTGATTTCTCAGATTCATGGAAATAATAACAGCAGGGCGTTTCTTGGTATCTCCTAAAGCTTTTAAAGCCTTAATTAGATAAACTTCACCCTGACGAGGATAAGAAATGGTCACGCTTTATAATCCTTCCTCTTCCAGAATCTCTTCCATTTGTGCATGGGAAAACTGCGCCCACTCTTTCTCTGATTCAATATCCGCCTGAGAACGGTTTTGATAAAAGTTGCGTAACTGTTCCTCAATTTGTTGTTTGCGCCATAGCCTTAACCCCTCTTCCACCGCAGCCGAACGATTTTTTGTCATTTGGTCTACTTCTTCAAGTAACTGTGAATCTACGGTGATTGAGATCCTTTGTTTTTGGGAATTATTAGTCATAGGAGTTTATTTAACCTCTATATAAATAATAATACTTTTTATATTACTTATGACTAAATCCCAACGTCCCCAGGTGTTCATTGAGAAAATTATGCCTGTAAAACTTCTCAATCAGCAGGTGTATTACGAACATGGGGGAAATCCTTTTAAGGGTTTACATCGTTGGTATTCTCGCAAGCCTTTATCCTTTTCTCGCGCTTCGGTTTTGGCTTCTCTTTTACCCGCAGATATTTCGATGGAAGAGTTTGAATATTTGTTGGGTTTACATCCAGAAAAAGACGGCATTTTGGTCAAGAAAAAAGAGGCGATTAAGCTATATAAAACACCTCCCACTAGTAGAGTGATTGAGAAATTAGAAGAGTATTGCGACAAGGTTTGGGGCAAAAGAAAGCCCGTAGTTTTAGATGCCTTTGCAGGTGGTGGCAGTATTCCTTTTGAAGCAGCAAGATATGGTTTAAACGTCCTCGCTTCCGACTTAAACCCTGTAGCTGTGGTGACGATGAAAGCTGCAATGGAATATCCCCTCAAGTTTGGGGCGGATTTACAGCAGGATATTGATAAATGGGTAAAGTTTGTTGGCGATGAAGCAGAGAAAAGATTAGCTGAGTTTTTTCCCTCGAAGTATGAAGACAGAAGTATGAAGTATGAAGGAAATTCAACCGAAGCAATAAATATAAAGGAAGGAGAAAAAACTCCAAACTTCAAACATCAAACTTCAAACGTCAAACTTCAAAAGGTACAGAATTATCTTTGGGCGCATACGGTTGTCTGCCCTCATTGTGAGTCGGTTGTACCTCTTAGTCCTAATTGGTGGCTGAGTAAGACGAGTAATTATGCAGGTAAAGGAAAAGAGAGAAAAGTTACAAGTGATTGGTATGCAGTTAAGCCGATTCCTAATCCTAAAGAAAAGCGAGTTGATTTTGAATTGATTCGAGGAAAAAAAGGCAAAGGGACAACGATTGAAACTAATGATGGTGAATACGATCCGAATACCACAACTACGATTAGTAGAGGTGTTGGTAAATGTATTAATTGTGAGAATGTAATTGAATATGATTACATTATTAATCAAGGAGGAACAAAAGGATTAGGTCATCAATTATATGCTGTTGCCTACAAAGAAAGTCAAGGAGGGCTAAAATTTAGAATTCCTAATAAACTAGATTTTGAGGGTTTAAAGAAAGCTAATGATTATATTGAATTAAATCAGGAAAGATGGAGTGTAAGCGGTTTAAGTCCTGATATACAAGTTCCTTATGGTCATATGACTGCTGAAAGATGCGCGATGATTCAAAAGGGTTTAGATCAATGGGACAAATTGTTTAATTCACGTCAGCTTTTGACTCTCGTTACCTATGTAGAAATTATCAACGAAGCTAAATCAAAGTTACAGTTTGAATATGAACCAGAGAAAGTAAAAGCGATCGCAACTTATTTGACTTTAGTTTTAGATAGATGTGTTGATATAAATTCTAGATTGTCACAATGGCATTCTTCAAGATGTTCTAACGCTAGAGCATCTGCACAACACGCCTTAAATTTAATGTGGAACTACCCCGAAATAAATGGTTGTTCTCGACTATGGCAAATTTGCGAAAAAGAATTGACATCTGACTATACAAAACTCTGTCAACTATTTGGAACAAAATCTAATTCATCAACCATCCCAGGAATAGAAGAAAGCCAACTTCATACTTCAAACCTCAAACTTCAAACTTCTTCCGCCGACAGCCTCTTTCACATTCCCGATCGCTCTGTAGATACAATCGTAACCGATCCTCCATACTATTCAACCATTCAATATGCCGAACTTGCAGACTTTTTCTATGTCTGGCAAAAACGCACATTAGGCGATATATTTCCCGATTTATTTTGGTCGGAACTTACGGATAAAGATCGAGAAGCGGTGGCTAATCCTTCTCGCTTCCGTAACATGGGTGCATCTCCCGAAGAACTGGCTAAAGACGACTATGAAGCCAAGATGCAGCTGGCGTTTACCGAATACTATCGCGTCTTACGAGATGATGGGGTAATGACGGTACAGTTTAATCATAAGGAATCTGGGGCGTGGGATGTGCTAACTGGATCTCTGATTGATGCTGGCTTTGAAATTTCCGCATCTTGGGCTGTCAGTACCGAAAATCCGCAGAATTTACACCAAGCTAAGAAAAACTCCGTTTCTAGTACCGTACTGTTAGTCTGTCGCAAACGCGATCCTGATGCCGAACAAGCCTGGTGGGATGATTTGCGCCCCGAAGTTGCTAACCTCGTCGAACAACGCGCCCCCGAATTTGAAGAGAATGATATTACAGGTATCGATCTGTATCTCAGTGCTTTTGGTTCGGCTTTAAATGTCTTCTCTCGTTCCTATCCCATCTTAGACAGTAGCGGTGAGGAAGTACGCCCTGAAGTAGCTTTTGCCGAAGCCAGAAAAGCCATAGCTAACTATCGTTTCCGCAAGCTGGTACAAACCGACACCGCAGGTTTCGATCCTCTGACTCAATGGTATCTATTAGCCTGGGATGCCTTTAAAGCCCGCGAGTTCCCCTTCGATGAAGCCAGACAGTTAGCCCTAGCCGTTGGTGGTTTTGACGTAAACGATTTAGCCAAAACCTATAAACTACTTGCTGCCAAAAGCGGTAGCTGCACCATCCTCACTCCCAAACAAAGACATAAAAAACGCGCTTTTACCGTTGACGTGCAGAATTTTGACCCCGCTTATCTAATCGATGGCTTACACGCAATCATGGCTATCTACGAAGAAGAACAAAACCCGCAGCTAGTCAGAAACTTTCTAAAGCAGACTGGGCTAATCAATCAGGAAATGCTGATGAAGACTATCGAAATAGCTTTCAAAGTAATGCCTAAAAACACCGACGAACACAAAACCCTAACTTCTCTGTGGCTATCGATGGATGAGATTAAAGAGAAGGTAGTTTACGAACAGACAAAATTATCTCTGTGAAGACATTATCTCTGATACCTCATAATAAGAAGATAAGTTCAAAAAACGATCGCTATGAAAGTCAAAGGAATCATTCAGGGCAATACAATTCAACTATCAGAAGCAATCACCGCTCCTGACGGTACAGAGGTTATGGTAGAAATTCCCGATTGCGTAGCTAGCCGAAGGCATCGCATTTCCTCAGATAAAATAGAGCAATGGCAGCAACTACAGCAAGTCATTGGTTCTTTTAAAGATGACCCAGAAATAGAAGAGACTTTTGCAGAAATAGATCGAGAACGTCATGCTTATCGCGGTCGAGATATTGATTTTAGTGCCTTTGAGTAATCTTTTATGTATTTAAATAGATACGAATATCTGTATAGCTTTCCTTAAGGGTAATACTGCGGTTGTCAGTCAGTTTAAATTAAACCATCAAGATTGCTATCTCTCTACCTTAGTTTTGGCAGAACTATACAAAGGAGTTTATTGCTCAAGCAGATTTCAAGAAAATATAGCTGCTTTAAATCAATTTGCTAATTCTCTGCCTAAAGTAGATTATGACCAGAATGTAGCTTTAGAATTTGGCAAAATACAATCAGAATTGAGAGGCAAAGGCAAGCCAACGGGAGAAATAGATGCTTTGATTGCAGCAGTAGCTCGCTCTCGAAACGATATTTTAGTTACTAATAATACTCGCCACTTTATAAATATCGACGGCTTGCAGTTAGAAGACTCGTTGAGTTCCCGATCGTGAAAGAGTTGTTCTGCAAAATAATATGCGATCGCATCAATGAATTTTAGTCTTTTCTAATAATATTTTATGTATTTAGCTGAACTAAGTACCCAACAAGCAGCAAACTTCTTAAATGTTTCCCGACCATATTTAATCAAGTTGCTTGAATCTGAAGAAATCGCCTATCGTAAAGTGGGCAAGCATAGACGAGTCTCAGCCAAAGATTTGTATGAATATAAAGCTGGAATTGATGAGAAACGGAGTCAGTCATTAGACGAACTTACCGCTTTGACTGAGGAATTGGATCTATACGAAGATAATTAATTGAAGCTTATTTCTAAATTATTTATTTCCGAACTTTCCGTAATTGAAGGCGATCGATATCTTCTGGTGCGACAATAGTAACTTTGCCATTCTTATCTGCGATCGCAATTGATTCTCCACGTTCTTTATGTTTGGCGATCGCTTTATCTACTGCCTCTTGAAATATTGCATCTATTTGCTGGGAATTAGTAAAATCTATTTGACTTATAATCAATTTATTTAATAATTGGTAATTTTATTCCAAATATAGAGTTAAAGAATCTTTTGTAAAGCTTTTTCTACTAGAGCGTTTAAACTAATACCTTCTTGTGAAGCTTTGGTGGCAGCTTTTCGATGTAACTCTGATGATACTCGCAGATTAAATCGACCAGAGAAAGGTTTATCTGGAGTTTTACCCAATAATTCGCAGTCTTCTAGATACTCATCGATAACAGCATGAAAAGATTGCTCTAATTCGTCTACTGACAAGCCATCAAAAGCAATAACATCTCTTGTATTGATAACTCGACCAACAAACAAACGATCTTCATCGTCAAATTCGACTATAGCTTCATATCCTTTATAGTTCATAAGTTTACTCCTGCGTTAACTAAAAATTCTCGAACGGCTTTAATTTGGTATCTTTTTAATTCTTTTTGCGGATGGGGAGAATGTATGTTTAACGAAATATCATTCAAATCAAAGCGAACTCTCGAACCATTGCCTTGAGTAACCGTACCTCCCAAAGCTTTAATTAGTGACACTACGTCATTCCAGACAACGTTGCGACGGATTGGCTGGGCAAAAATTGCATCATAAGTGTTGCGCTGTTTTCGATTCATTTTCACATGGTACTACCCAATGATACTATTTTCGATTGCTAAACACAGCCTTAGCAGATCGAACTCACAGCCTGAAGCATAAATAAAGCCTTGAATTGAGAAATAGCCCTCAATCACTCTCAATTCATGTACCTACAAGATCGCTCTTGGCGCATTAGTTATTCCAGTAACGAAAATAATCCCATCGCTGATTTTTATATCCCTGCTTTAGAATGCGCGGTAAACTACGATCGCAAGTCGGGATTCTTTGGTAGTGCCATCCTTAGTAAAGTAGCTAGGGGCATCGGAGCAATGCTGCATAATCAGGGCAAGATGCGCCTAATTATGGGTTGCCAGTTTAGTCCCCAAGATATAGCAGCGATTGAAAAGGGTTATGAACTGAGAGAGGCTGTAGCTTTTCGTCTTGAAGCTGAATTTAAAGAACCAGAAAACTTTGTGCAGCTAAAACACTTTGAGATCCTTAGCTGGCTGATTCAAAACGAGTATTTAGATATAAAAATCGCTGTTCCTACCAAGGATAAAGGTATTCCTGTAGAAAGCGATCGCCTACTCGATCCACAGCACATCTTTCATGAGAAAGTTGGCATTTTTACCGACAGGAAAGGCGATCGCATTGCTTTTAGTGGTTCAAACAATGAATCTTTGGGCGGTTGGTCGAATAATGTCGAGTCGTTTCATGTCTACTGCGGTTGGGAAGGCGATCGTGACTTAGAAAGAGTTAATGAGGAAGCGTATCGCTTTGAACAACTTTGGAACGATCTTGCCCCCAATGTCAAAATCTTTGAGATTCCAAAAGCAGTCAAGCAAAAACTATTACGCTATACGCCAAATAGTAAGCCCATTTGGAAAAAAGAGGATGAGTTAAAGCCAGAAACAGACAAAGGGTTAGAAAATCATCAAGCGATCGAGAAACAAGATTCTATAACTCCCAAAGTAATCAGTCCAAAGCTGTTAAGCCCTGCTGAAATTCAACGAGAACAAGAAGAATTTAGGCAACTTTTAAATCTCCATCAACATCCAGGTTGTTTGGATTTTTGTCTAAAATCAATTCCAATCAAGCCTTGGGCGCACCAACTAAAAATACTCCAGCGGGTTGCTGATAAGTTTCCCTGTAGCTTCCTGATTGCTGACGAAGTTGGTTTGGGCAAAACAATTGAGACAGGTTTGATTCTGCGTTATTTAATCGTCAGTCAAAAGGTTAAACGAGTTTTAGTGCTTGCTCCTGCTAGCGTTCAACCCCAATGGCAAGAAGAATTGCGGGAGAAGTTTAATCTACACTTTTCTAGTTATAACCAAGGAAAGTTTAAAGACTGCTATGGCACAATTACTGTACCAGCTTTGAATCCTTGGAATTCTGAAAACCTAGTACTAGCCTCATCCCATTTAGTACGTCGCGCCGAGAGGATGACAGAATTATTAGATGCTGAACCTTGGGATTTAGTTATTGTAGATGAAGCCCATCACGCTCGTCGCAAAAGTCCTCAACAGCGTAAAGATACTCCTAATCGCCTACTCCAGTTATTACAACAACTCAAAGATAAAGCTAAATCCTTAATTCTGCTTTCTGCTACACCAATGCAAATCGATCCGATTGAGATATTCGATCTACTGAACTTGTTTAATTTAGAAGGACATTGGAGTTTTGGTGAAAATTTCTGTGATTACTTCTCCTCTTTATCTAGTAAGCCAGACGATCGCACTTTAGAATTTTGGCAATATATGGCAACAGATTATTTTCGCTATGGTGGATCTGAATGCGATCGCTTGAAACAACACCTGAACAAAAACAATCAGAGATTACTGGCTGGTAGACTACAGAACATTTGGCAAGATGGTAGAAGTATTGTTAATGGCAAAAAACTAGCCAAAGATACTGAATTTATCGATCTTTCTCGGCAATATCTAACGGTTAATACACCTCTAAAAGATTTGATGTTTCGCCATACTCGCGACACTCTTCGTCAGTATTACAAACTAGGTCTTCTTGACAAAGATATTCCCCAGAGGATTGTCATTGATAATGCGATCGCTCTTGAATCGCAGCGAGAAATTCCACTTTATCAAGCCGTCAGTAATTATGTTCGCCATTTCTATAATCTTGCTCAGAAAGAAAACCGTAAGGCTTTGGGCTTTTTGATGACATTGTACCGTAAGCGTTTGACCAGTTCATTTTACGCAATTCAACAATCCTTACAAAGAAGACTTGAAGGAATTAGTATTACCCCCGACGATCTCAGCGATCTGGATGATGCAGATGATGCGGTAATCACAGGTTTAGAATCTTATCTAAGAGAACCTGTTGACCCCAAGGAAATCGAACATTTGGAAGACTTGCTCAGACAATTTGAAAATACTGGAGAAGACAGTAAACTATCTCATTTTCTGACAATTTTGAGCAAAGAATTAGCTCAAAGAGAAAGTGCGATCGTCTTCACTCAATATACAGATACGATGGATTATCTCCGAGAAAATCTTCTGCAACTATATGGCTCTCTCGTTGCTTGTTACTCAGGTAGAGGCGGAGAACTTTATCAAGATGGAGAATGGAAAAAATTACCGAAAGAAGAAATAAAAAAACAGTTTCGTGAGGGAAAAATAAAAATCTTACTCTGTACCGAATCTGCTAGTGAAGGACTGAACCTTCAAACCTGTGGTGTCTTAATCAACTACGATCTACCCTGGAATCCCATGCGAGTAGAACAACGCATCGGCAGAATCGATCGCATTGGTCAAATTCACCCTACTGTCAATATCCATAACTTTTACTATGACGGCACTGTAGAAGCAAAAGTATATCGCAGGTTACGCGATCGTATTGATGCCTTTCAAAGTGTAATTGGTAATTTACAACCTATCCTCGCTCAAGTTCCTACCTTCATCGAGCAAGCAGTTATGAGTGCCGATCCTGAAGAAGAAGGGGTTTTATTAGCCGAATTTGAGCAAGTATTAGATACTCCACCTTTACGCCCTGGCTTAGAAGAAATGGTAGCAATGGATGTCCAAGCTGACTTAAAAGAGATTCGTAAATCACTTGCTCCTAGTCCTATTACTTCAGAACAAATAGAAACATTATTTACTAACTCACAAATCTTACTAGCTCAAAATATATTCTTTGAGTTTAAAGGCGATCGTATCTGGGAATTAACTTACGAGAATAAAACTTATTTGATAACTTTCTATCCTGAAATATTTGATGAAAAGCCGTCTCTACGATTGATGAGTATTGGTGAACCTCTATTTCAAAAATTATTAGAGACAATGATTCCCGAACAAAATCAATCATGTTCTACTTACGAACAGTACAGCCATGCAACCCAGTAATGTTGATATCGGAATAATCCAGGCAATCATCATAGTTTGATGAGCATATCTTCTTGCTGCTTCGGTTTGAATTACTAGTTGCTTCTGCTTCTTTAGTAAAACGGAAGTAGAGTTGACCAAACCAGTCGAGACAGTTTGAAGATTCTGATGTTCTCTGGCTAATCCTGACAGCACTTCAATCAGTTTGGTATCTAAATTCTGTTGATTATTCTGAATATTTTGCAGTTGACCTTTTAACTGCTCATTAATCCAGTTAGAAGTATCAACGATCTGAGTTGTATAAGCTTCTACCGATTCTTCAAGCTCGATTTTTGCCTTGACTATCTTCTCTCCAGAACCACCAAGCACCTCAACAGCAGCAATATTCTGTCCCACGCAGAAATAAAAATCAAACAACTCATTATCAACAAAATATTGATTGTCATTCAGCCATTGACATACTCGCTGCTTAATCTCTGGTTTTTCTTTACTCAGCCTTTTGTCGATAAACTCTCTTAGTTCATTCTGCTGCTGAGGCAAAGTTGGCTTCTTTAACTGTGTGAGCGGGAAATCCATATCTTCAAGCCAAGCCTTGCGGGGCTAAGGTATGGATGAGAGCGAAAAAAAGCGGGTGAGCAGATACATACTGTTTTACTATTTCCAATGGCGCACCACC
>Ga0209303_1000375_pt1 | contig 35668 bp, 50 predicted proteins | sample SidtaG_3_FD_187449 | JGI IMG/M metagenome (GOLD analysis project Ga0209303, IMG submission 187449) | Marine algal microbial communities from Sidmouth, United Kingdom - Sidmouth_Asex1 metaG (SPAdes) (version 2) | ecosystem: Host-associated > Algae > Red algae > Unclassified | place: Sidmouth...
ACACAGCTATCGGCAGCCAGATTTGAAGGATTATGGAATTAATCTAAAAAATGCGTTTTTGAAATGCTTATGAGGTAAGGGTTTCGGGCTAGATTGCCCCTGGTGACAGCTTCGCTAGTTTTACCCCAATTTAGAGTGAGTGAATCATCTTTACATCTTAGTTTGATTGGAGAGATAAAGCGATCGCCACACTACGATAAGATGAAATTGTCGAGCGATCGCCATAACTAAAATGCCTATAGATACTAGCCTTTACCCTGACAACTGGAAAGAATTAGCTTTAGCAGTTAAAGAGAGTAAAAATTGGTGCTGTGAATGCTGCGGGAAGCGATGTTATCGACCAGGAGAAAGACCCCTAGGTTTAACTCGTCGAGAATGGACGGCAGATATACTTCAGGTACATCATCGCAACCATAACACCCAAGATAATCGGTTATCTAATTTGATGTCTGTTTGTGCTGCTTGTCATTTGGGTTTACATCGAGGTAGGTATAGCAGCGTTAGTGAGGGGCAATTAAAATTGTTCTAAAATTTCATAGTTTAATATCCCTGATACTCCATTTCCATCAACTTCTCTAGCTTACGAGTAAGTAAAGCAGCATTAGTTTCTGGCTTGCCATTTTTATCATCACATCGTTCTTTCTCAAGCCATTCTCGAAGTTCTACGGAAGGTCGGAATTTCCAAACAGGATTTTTTTTATCATATTCAGCTTTAGATTTTTTTATTTTGTCTGGATGTTTTCTATCCCATTTTTGCTGAGGTGTTAAGTCTTTTTTAGGCATAATTATTCCCATTTATGATTAGGATATAGCTGCTTAATATCATCCATAAACTCTCTTACTTCATCTTCTGTATATTCAAAACCGTCATCAATACATCCGTATGAAAAAAGATCGTATCTAATTTTTTCTTCAAATTCTTTTTGAGTTTTTGGTAGATATTCACGATTGCCATAACAAGCTCTAGTAGCTACTCTCGCAAGATGTCTGAGGTCAAAATGAAAATCTATTTTTAAGGTTATTTCTTTTTTTCCGTTTTGTCTTAACGTGGGTTTTTGCATAAACAAGAAGTAAACGTTTTAATCTGTATAGCTTTTCTGTTCGTCTTAACTTTTCCCTTCTTAGCGATCGTTGATACCGTCACCACTAAGTATTGTCCAATTGTATTCATCGTGCCATTTCGGTTTATTGACAGGACAAGCGAAGGGAGAACATTTAGCTATTTGATATTGATTTATATGTCCATGACTGCGATCGCGATCGTCAACATAAGTATCATCACAATGTTCTTGGACTGCTCTTATTACATTCCTAAGATCGTTTGCCAGCCAAATATTATTTCCCCAGGAATATAAAATATTGGCTGCTCTATAGTAGCAACCGTGCGGTTCTTTAATTCTAGCCATCAACATTGTTTAATTTTTTCTGTAGCTTAAGAATATTTTTCTTGTATATTCGAGTTCTTTCTTTATCTCTATCGGTAGGATTGGGAATTCTGGAGATATCGGCATTGTCGCTCATATCAGCTATTTTCACTCTCAAAGCAATTTTATTCAACTCGACTCTCTTGAGATAATCTTTGCGCTTTTCTCCTTCTAGTTTAGTAATAGCAGCGATCGCCAACAAGATTTCTTCGCCGAATCCCTCTGTTCTCAAATCTTCGATCTGCAAGTCTGAATCTTCAACCGCATCATGGAGGACTGCAACAATTTTTTCTTCAACAGTTTCAAGATTATTCATTACTCTAAGGGGATGATTGATATAAGGATGTCCGCCTTTATCAACCTGTCCTTCGTGGGCTGTTTTTGCTATTTCAATTGCTCTATCCAACATAATTATTCAACTTGATTAACTACAGTAGGTTCAATCCAATGCCATTGATACTGCCATTTTTCCCTCGTTCCGTGTCTTCTTCTCGCCCAATGTCCCCGCCTGTAATGCTCTCTAGATGGTCTGGCTAGCTTGCCTTCAGGTTTGGAATACTCCCTACTCTGAGAATAAACCTTACCTATCCAGACGGGATTTCTAGCAAGATTAGATGGTAATTTACCTGCATTACCAAATCCCACACCTTTTGATTCATCTGCTGTTTGTTCATCTAACAAATCTGGTTTGTAGTTGAGTACCAGCATCGTATTTAACAGCAGTTTGTTGACTTGTTCTACTATCTTCTTGTCTTTTTCCCCAAGGGAATCATCAATTAAAAATTTATCAGTCAGATTGATAGTTCCGTAGAAGACACTCAGGCGATCGCTACCGCTAGTCCACAAAATCGCAGGTTCATCATTATCGAGACTAGAATTGATTTGACTCTTATCAGTCCGTACCTCGAAGTAAAGCCAATCAATACTTTCAGTTTCACCGAAACCAGAATATTCAATGCAGCCTTGAGGCAGTAGCAAAAATCCTCGCTCGATGAAAGGTTTTAGACCACTCCAGTTATCGGGAATATCAGTTTCTACAAGTGACTCTGCTAGTTCCGATGCTAGCCAGTAGCAGGGGACACGCTCCTGTTCTGCTTTCTTTGCAGCATATAAGAATATTTTGGTAGGAGTACTTTCTGCGGTGTGAATCAAGTCTTTCGGCAACTTGCCCTCTAAATACTGCTCGGCAATAATTACTTGAGATGCCAGATTTACAGCAATATTCTGTGTAGAGGGATAGCCTTTACAGTTGCGATAGTTCAAATTACGAGCGATCGCCTTATATGCCTTGGTTTTTTTAATAGGCTTTTTAATTGAGTCTAGATTGGTAGTCATAAGCTATGAACTATAGCGTTCTTTAACTGCATTGATTAACCTTTTGATTTCTATTTCTGACTGATTATCGCTCTTCAGAATACAATTAATTAAATTCAAAGAGCGATTATTTAATCCATCTTTTATCCTTACGGGTAGTGTTGAATATTTACATCCTTCTAGATTAGTTTCTACTTGTAATCCAGTCAGTCTCAAGCGATCGCTGTAAAAATCTACTACTGTTTTTAGCTTTTTCTTACCATCAATTACTTCATGCGAATTATATTCTTTCTCATATAAAACAATTGGCATGACTGGAATATTGATTAGTAATGATTCGATTAATCTTGATTTAGTTACTTCATCCCAAGATGATGACCAGTTAGAATCAATCATCATGTATTGAGAGTTATGCTTTATCTTTTCTACTAGCTTAGGTAGTTTTATTCTGTCATGTTCTAAAACTAATCTGTTTGTGCCTGATTCGTATTTGGCGTTGATTTGAGTATTTGTCATTGTCATTGCGTTATCTCTTAAATGCGTTTTCATTGTTGATTCCCCAACCGTTAAAGTCAGGGAATAAGTGAAACTTAAATATGTTGTTGGCATTCCTTCCAAACGGATAGATCGGATTTAGGATTTATCGCGATCGCTCTGACCGAAATTCTTCTAAACTTCTTTTGTCTGGATAACGGTAAATCTCTAAAAGTAAAGCCATTTAATGAATCTATTTCTTTTAAGTTGAATAATCTTAAATTACTATTGAGAAAATTAAGTGCGGTCAACAATCTTTGTTTGCCATCAATCAGTTGTTCAACTTCATCTATTCCATGCAACCTATACTTTTCTGCTTTCTCTCTGAAAACAATATTTAAGACGGGTAAGCCTAACATCAACGACTCAATAAAATAGGATTGTTTTGATTCATTCCACTTAAGTAAACTATCTATTTGCTGTTGAGTTATTCTATCGATGAAGTATTCGAGAGGAAACTGTACGCTGTTGTAATCAATAGTTTTTCTCGCTTCGCGAATTTGAGATTCTGCTATTTCTTTTTGTTGAGAATCGATTATTTTAGATATATTCATTTGTTATTTTTCCTTCTTTACACTTTTAATAAACTTAAAACCGAGTAACAACTTTTAGTAGGATCGGTCAAATACATTGCACTCCGAGGATTTTTTAATACTGAGTAATATCTTTTCTTTCCTAATCCAATAAGACTAGCGATTAAATCGTCAAAATCATCAATACTTAGCTCTAATTCGTCTCTGTCTAGCTTTTGTTGCAACTTTGCTTGCAATTCCTTAAACATTACTTGCAATGCTTTTTTATCCGCAGCATATCTAGGACTAAGACTACGGGCTATTGCAATATAATTATCATCCTTGATTGCTTTAAAATCCTCCACGAACTGCCAAAAGTAATCCTCTAACTCTAATGGTTCTTCTTCATACATAGAGCGACTTGCTTCTACTCCATCAATTACAAGAGATTCAAACTCTGTTTCTATCCAGATGGTAGCTCCAGAACAACGGGCTTTTTCTGCATCCTGAATTAACTTTCCTCCTTGGGTCAATTCTACTTCTTTGCAGTAGATAGAACCCTTATGAGTTCTAACTGCGATCGCGCCCTTATCTACTATCTCTCCCGTCTCCTTCGTGGCTTTCTTGTTCGCTGCCATTACATGACGGTTTACATAAATCTGTGCTTTCATAAAAACTGTACTTAATTCTAATTGGGTACAAAGCGATCGCTTTTCTCTTGGTCGGGAGGGCGATCGCCCATATATCTATATTACTTCGTACACGAAGTAAAAGCAACCTCTATATTAGCTGATATGACTGAGTTTCTAGGGAATGATCCTAATCTATCTGATTACTGGCGATCGATTATTCTCTACGGAAACAACGTAGCGTGTTACAAGTTTGCTCTAAGCAAGGCTTTGCTGGAGATTGCACCTACAGGCAAGACGTTTATCACTTTAGAAGAGTTAGCAGAACCGTTTTCGCGTCATGTCACAGAACATCTAAAGCTGAACCCAAAGCAGACTACATCTAACTCTAGTCGTTTTTTATCTGCTTGCGATCGCTTTAACCAAGGAGAAATTAGTCAGGATGAATTAATAGCTATTACGGTTAGACTGGGCTTTGATAATGTAATCGATGCCTTTCACAACGTTAATAGATCGGAGCTTCCCATTCGCTTCTTTACTGACGAACGCAATGGTCAAAATAAGGGAATTGCTTTAACTGATAATTTATTAGAACTGCCAGAACTATATCAAGGTCAGAACTTGCCCAAAGAAGTAGAGGCACGATGGCGATTAGTCGAGACAGCTTGGAAGCTGAAAATCTCGAAGCATTTGATTAAAGTAGATTACGACCACGAGAAGAAAATAATCTTTACTGGCAGTAGCAACCGTCGAGTAGACGTTACTTCTTGTCGCGATGCTTTAAATGGTTATCAGAAAGGGAAGTGTTTTTATTGTTTTGCAGATATATCAATTGAGAGTGGTTCAGAGGATTTAGGAGATGTCGATCACTTTTTCCCGCGCAAGCTAATCTATCACAACATTGCTCATCCGATTGATGGAGTTTGGAATTTGGTACTAGCCTGTAAAGACTGCAATCGCGGTACAGGTGGTAAGTTCGACCGACTGCCCGAAGAGAGATTCTTAAAACGGCTACATACTAGAAATGACTTTTTCATCACCAGCCATCACCCTTTAAGAGAAACCCTGATTCAGCAGACAGGCACGACAACTAAGAAACGAGTTAAGTTTTTAGAGGATAATTACCGAGCAGCTTCTACTGGAGCATTAATAAATAGTAGCTGGCAGCCAGAATACGAACATCCACCAGCTTTCGGAGAAGATGAGTAACAGAGCAGAGAAAGCTAAAGAAATTCAAGCCCTTAAAGCGATCGCGACGGGGAGGATTTGATAATAGAATAAAACTGCTATGGACTAAGATAAACAATTGACCATGACTGAATACAGATGTACTCGGAACTTTCCTTACCCTGAAGACGATCCAGACAATGTAGAACATCTAAGTCTCAGACAAGGACATTATATTCATGCTGAAAGTGAAGAGGAAGCATGGCAAAAGATGGCGATTAGATATCCAGAAGAAACCGCAGTAGGATTTGCTATTCAGGACTGGTCGGAAAATTCTGGTAGAAGTGTTACTATCCTGAGAGCAGAACGAGATGAAGCTGGTAATGAGGTATTAATTAATCAAGAAGGTAAGAAAGCCATCACTAACGAAAAGGGTGATGTGGTTGGCTATGAAGATTAGCTATTCCACACACAAATACAATTCTTTTCTGGATATTTGCCCCTAGAAACTAACCAATCAAAATAATGTTTTTCATGCTTTCTGCTCATAATTAGGCGATCGCCATGAATACTCTCATTAGCAATGTGAATATAGGTAACTCCTGTATCTAAAATCTCATCTTCATCTGGAGCATATTTATGTCCTGCGTCTACATCTTCTGGATCTTTGCATTTTAGAGTAGCCCAAGCGGTAATTACCGTTTCTGATTGATATTTTTTAATGGCTGCGATCGCGTCCAGCTTCTCTACTTCTGGTGGTGGATTTGTTGAAGGTTGTTTGAGTATTTCGTGAGTCAATTTAACTGCTGGTATTTGCTCTGAATAGTTATCAATACCTACGATCCCCAGATGATGATAGAGATAATTATTCCCCGCACCGATTTCTATTGCCTTGTTGAGATTAAAATTATCTTTGAGCCATTCAACTAGTTCGATGGTGGGTAGTTGATAGATAGCTCGACAGATACACCAAATTCTCAGACTGTCATTATCAAGGCTGTGATAGAACTCGGCGGGAAGCAGTTTAATGATTCCCTCAGAGTCTAAGAGAAGGCGATCGTATTTTTCTAAAAACTCTTGGATTTCAGGAGGGTAAATCATGATTTATTAAATACCAACGAACTTTGTACCCTTCTACTTTCTTTTGTTTTTGCGTAAAAAGCGTTTTGTCGCCATCCCATTTGGTTTGTCTTTACCAAAATACTTCTCACTGCGATAGCGCAACCAAACCCTTAGCTGCTGTGGAATCTGTTCTTTTTGTTCTTTGGTCAATGTCTCATAAAGTACCAATGCCTTTTCTCTTTCACCTCGGCAAGCAGCATTATTATGAGCATCCCAATAACTCCGCGCCACCCTAATACGCCGACATACTTCTTTGACTAATTCCTTGCCCTTCAGTTCTTTATTTTTCTTCTTTTTGGCAACCAATTGATCCTCTTCTTCTTTAAAGATACTGTGGCTCAATAATTCTAACGCGAGGTAGATAAATCTTTACTAACTATTATTTATTAGCCTTCCGCCATTCCCAAGGTGGTTGAGGATTACCGTTCCAAATTCCTAAACCTTCATTTTTTGCCATACTTTCAGCCACGATTAATTGATCGCGCATCGTACAACTATTTGAATATTGGGCATAGTGCCAAGCGTGACCTGCCCGAACCATTTCCAGATTTAGATTAATAGCTGAAGTTTTCCTATCGGGTACATAAACTTCTGCCACAGTACGCCCATAACGGTCTTTTTCAATTGGGACAATTAATAGTTCGCCATTGCCCGCATCTACAAGCGATCGCAAATAATCTCTAGATTCAATGCCCATCGGCTGTTTTTTCTCTGGGGCATCAATTCCACAAAACCTAATCTTCAATTCTTCATTATCTCTAACTACTCTGAGAGTATCGCCATCATAGATACTGCCAGGTTTTATGCGCCATCTCTCAAACTTACGTTGTTCAGTTGTCTGAGGTATGACGGTTACTTGTTCTGACTGACTACCTTTATTCAGTTGAGAATAAGCAGCTAGACCAAGACCAATAAAAAGAACTGCACCATTGAGTAGAGTTTTGAAGTTCATTCAAACATTTAAGATGTGAAGACGACAATCTTAACTTTCCCAATTACGACTAACGAATATAATTAGTCCTGCCAATGTATAACAAAATGCCCTATATTGTTATATCTTTTTAAATACCTCTGTATTAATGACTAGTCAGAACAAAGTTACTAATGCCGTCTGCGATCGCGAGTTAATTTTGATTTGGCTGGGTGGGAAATCTGAAACTACCCAAATTAGTTACAACAGTACGGTTACAAAGTTCATTGAATTTATTGATAAACCCTTGGCTGAGGTGAAGTTAGAGGATTTACAGCTATGGGAAAGGGGATTGAAGGCTCGATTTAAGCTTACCACTGTGGCGAACAAGGTTTTAGTAATCAAGTCTCTGTTTAGCTTTGCGGTGCAGACGGGCTATTTAACTTTGAATGTGGGCAGCTTCATTAAGCCACCAAAGACTAAGGATGCTCTGGCGGAAAAGATTTTAGATGAGAAAGATATTAGGGGTTTGATTAAGTATGGAGTGAAGAACGATCGCGATCGCCTGATGTTGTTGCTGATGTATGGCTGCGGTTTGAGGGTGTCGGAAGTTGTGGGGCTAACTTGGAATGATTTTAAGAAACACGGTGACGGCGGGAAAGTAACGGTATTTGGTAAGGGCAGTAAAACTAGAGTAATAATTATTCCCGATTGGCTCTGGGTGAGAGTTAAGGAGTTTGAGAAATACCATCGGGTCAATCAGTACGTCTTCATTTCCCGCAACCACAATAAGATGAATCGCTCGGTGGTGCATACGATGATTAAAAGAGCTTGTAAACGGGCAAATATTGATGAGAGAACATCGGCGCACTGGTTAAGACATTCCCACGCCAGTCATAGTTTAGAAGCTGGATGTAATTTAAGGTTGTTACAGCAGAGTTTGGGTCATGCGAGTGTGACTACTACCGAGAGATATCTGCATATATCGCCTGATGCTGGTAGTAGTCAGTTTATTGATTTTTAGATGGTTTGGATTGGAGAGGGCGATCGCTTTTATATTCTAGGTCGAAAAACTCCTGGTTTGATTCTTGACCAATGTTTACCTAAATAGGCTTTGCGACTTAGAACATTGGAAATAGAAATGCGAACTTTATTCTTGAGAGCTTTATCCCAGTCTGATTGAATTGGTTGAGAATAGAGATAATTGATTACATCGTCAATCGAAAAACGTTTGGGACGATTCTTCTCCATGTATCCCTCGATTGTTTCAAACAGCGTGGGCTTTAATTTATCTGAGTCGGGCAAATCATAAGGTCTTCCATTTTCTTTCCCTGAAAGCTTTGCTGTAGTTGCTTTGTCTGTAGCCATATTTTCATTCTGTTCGAGAAATGCTTCACTGCCTGAATCGTTTGTCTTGGTGCGCGTTCCCTTGCGCCCTTCGGCGACGCGGGGTCGCACCGCTTTCACTTTAGCTATGTAGCAGTCGTTATTAAACTCATCAGGTTCTAAATAACCCCGTCTTATCGCTTCCTCCAGATATAACTCAAGTAACTCTGAGCTTAGTTCGATACCTAACTCGCGATTAATTAGATGGTGTAAGTAATTTTGGTGTAATGCCTTGCCCGAATCATTTTTGGACACAGATTCGATTACTGACATTGCTTTAAACAGATCGAGCGTCCATCTTTTCATTTGTTCGACCGAACTTGGAGCTTCCTTCTCTTCATCTACCACAGAGGGAGCAGGAGACGAGCGAGTGAACTCTGGGTCAGCTTGAGGTAATCCAAGATTAACCCTTTGATTGTTTAAGCTTCGGTGTGAAGCCGACCCGTCAGGTCGTCGTATATCGTCAAAACTTGATTTAGCTAAGTTAACTGGGTAAGAAACATCTTTATCCAGGTCGAGTAATAATAGTCCAACGCGCTCTTTATTTTCTTTCGCCTCGGTTGCCATCGCCAGATAATGCTCATACCTCGATTGGTAATAGCTCTCTAGATGAGTTAGAGATGAGATAGCTGCTTCTCTTTCGATTTGCTCCATTGCTATTTGCCCCGACGACATACAGAAGTTTTTCCGTTACATTCGTTGCCATAGGTAGGACAGCACACGGCATAACTTTTTCTTTCTACGACGCGATCGCATCCAATGCAGACGAATTTATATACTCGTTCGTACATCTTCCTTTCATGTTCTCTAACTGTGTAGGAACGGTAGTGTTCGGTTTTAGTTGCGTCGAAGTCGGGTTGTTTTTGAGCCATAGGGGAAAAAGTATTGAATTAGTGACGGGTAATACTTTATTTATTTTGAATGACTCAGGGGCATAAAAGCTAGAGAAAGAAGAGTATAAGGCTATTAAAAGCAGACCCAGACGCTTTAAAAATGGTTAGTATTTAGCCTTCTTTTCGCCTGATAACCAGAGCAGCTATTCCCACTGTATCCATAAGGATGAAAAGCACAGACTAGCTCAACACCTCCATAAACTTGACCGTGATGATGTTTACAGTTTCGCGATTAGGCGTTGAACTTCAATCGTGTATGCTACTTCATACATCTCATCTTCTTGTCGTTGTAGCTTACTCATTTCTTTTCTCGAAGTCAGTTATTCAAAAACAGATTTAGAGGAAAGTGTCCGTATGTTCCTGCAATTAGGTCATCTTCACTTTGATAAGAAACAAGAACGCCTCGATATTCTCCTGTATATTCAGATGAATAATAAGACATTTTCTGAGTACTGAATTTTAGATAAACTGGTTCATGACTTTGATTCGCCTTATCTTGCTCCAAATTAATTTGATAGCCAAAAGCCTCTAGATAACTAGTCAAAGCAGAAAAGCCTTGCTGAAAATCCGAAGCGCAAATTCCCAAATTTTGTGATGTCGATAAATTCGCTACCAATAGTAGGCTGTTACGGAGTTCGTCTAGTTCTGCTAACGGTTTGGTATTGATTACTTGGATAGAATCGTCGTATGACTTTAATATTTTTGAAGCTCGATCTAAAGTTAAATCGGCTGGTTGAGATGCAGACATAAATCAGTTTATAAAAGATGATTGTACATCCTTTAGAGCAAATGGCTTCCGTACTGCTTTGCCCTAATTCCCGCTCCGAATATCCAGCGTCACCTCAGCAGTAATCGATCGCTCGTTCTGTCCGAGAATCTTCACCCGTCTAACCTTCCCACGATAGGGAGAATAAACGCTAGTTAACTGCTCTAGTTCCTCATCAACTTTGTCTAGCTGAGACTGTAGAGAAGTGATTTGTGCTTGCTGTCTCTGCATCAGAGTTTGGTAATCAGTAACTTTCATTGAGTGTTCGTACTGCTGCTTTTGGTAGTTGAGTTTAGCTTCATCAAGAGATGCGATCGCTTTCTCGACATTAATTGATGCTGCTAGTTCCTGGCGTTTGAGTTCGGCTAGCTGCTGCACTTTCTCTGATTCAAATACTTGAACGTGCCAAGAGTCTTTGTGGTGAAATTTTTGGTCGAAGTTATTTATCTGCTGTACGATCGCATCGAGATTAAACTGAGCCTGTTTGAGTGCGATTAGTTCGGTTTGAAACTTGGGTACTGGGACGGGTTTTAGTTCTCTCAGGGGTAATTTAGCGCGGGATAGTGAGGCTGATAATCGCTGCTGCTTGGCTTGTAGCTTAGTTCTTTCGGTAGTGCGATCGCTGATGATATCACCAACATTAATTCTCTGTCCTTCTTCTACCTTTAAGTCTGACAGTTGGCTTAAACCTATGGTGATGGTGTGACGGTTACGTTTACGGGGTGTTTGCTGTTGGGCGACTGGTGAATTAGCTTGTAAGTCGGTATTGTTGGCATTGAGCAGAGCATAAGCCCCAATGCCTAAAAGTAGGTATCCCAATAGTTTATAAGTTTGCTTCATCACAGTTCGCCAAGGTTGGTTATCTGCTACTGTCTTAGTCTATTGGAAGTTATTTAGGTGCGATCTCAATTTCTAAGAGATACACTCTTCAGTGCGCACCTCGCTATAAATAAACAATCATTGACATTCAAATTCAAAAGCATAGCGAAGCAGAATCGGTTATGATGCCTAGTAAAATTAGTATTTAGTGCATCAACAATATTGGTACACTACTAAATTAAAACATCAAACATTCTGATCGAATTCCTTTTGTAATATAAACTCTGCATAATAGCAGCCATTGCTTCCATTGTCACAAAACTTAATAGAGGAGACTTTCCATCCATTATTCTCCAATTTTTTAACATGGGGTTGAAGCAAGTGTTGATTTTCTTCGGTTAAAAAGAATTTCTGCTGAGCATCTGAATTTCCCATAGCAGCAGCTTGACCTTTCGATGTGTCAGGAAACTCAATCTTAATAATTTCTCGCACTATAAGAATCGGTTTTGAAGGAGGAATTGTCGAGTATATAGCTTTTTGAAAAAGTGGGTAAATTTTTTGAGACTGATCTACAAGCTTGTCCAGATTACTAGTGCTGCGATCTATTTTATTTCCCAATTTATTAATTGCCTCATTTATGTCCCTTCCTGCAATCTTTCCTCTAAAGTCATTTCCAATTTGTCCAACAGCTACTCCCGATTGAAGCTCTCTCTTAAATTCTTCAATACCGATATTTGCACCTATTTTGGTAACTTTTAAATCGATGATAGAATCCTTTCTTTCTATTTCTTCCTCTGCTAACTTAAGTCGCTCCTCTAATACAGATGCACGTTCTTTAATTGCCACAGTTTGTTCTTTAATTGCCGCAGCTTGTTTTTGGGAGAGACGTAAAATAAATCCCAATGCCGCCAAACTAAAAACCGAAGTTATTATCGTTGTATAAGGTTGAATACTATTTAAAAAACTCTCCATATTAACTCCCATTTTATTAGATATATAGATTACTCTTTTGCACGATATGCAAATATCTAATCTTTTATTAGATAGAAACCTATAGTATGTTGTTCTTTATTAGTTGATTATCCAAAATTTTTTATGCTTCCATTATCTGCGACTTAGCTGTACTGTCTTTACTTCAACATTACCGATCGCATACTGTCCTTTTAAAAGTGCGATCGCCTTGTCTAAGGGGCAGTACGAAAGCTTTAATGTAGTACCGTTTAAAGACGTTGTAGCATATTCATTTTTAGTAAAAGGGATCTGGATATCTTCAGGAAAATCAACCGTCAGATTTCCGCTTACAAATATGTCTGAGTTGGGGTAGTTCTGTTGTAGATTCGACAGCGAGGGAATCGCATCCTCATCATTAAAAGTCAGATTTCTAATCTCAGTTCTGGCAGCTTCTCCGACAGTAGTAATAACTTTGCTCGTAATAATCTGCTTGCCAGTCTTATAAACACCCTTACCATTGGTAACTACAAACTCTTTACCCTCATTACCGATAATCAAATATTTACCATCGGCATTCGTGCGATCGCTCGTCCAATAACCTGTGATGTTGGCATAGACATTATTAGTACTTGCGTTCTGATTATAGATTCTGACTATGCCATCTCTTAAGCCTAGATTCTGAGAGACTTTTTGAGTTATGCCCCCACCATTAGCTAGATAGATTCCTAAAGTCAGTAGGGCGATCGCAATACCTAATACCCATAGTTCGCCAGCACCACCAGTTTTAAGTCTCCGTCGGGGATTCGATACAGATATTGCCCAGACAGGTTCAGGATAAAATAGCTGTACTCCTTGCTTGGTGAAGGTATCGGAGAAACAGGCTAATAAATGACCTAATGGTAGAGCGATCGCAGCTTTAATACTGCCATGTAGGAAGAAATAATTGACAGCTAGACTAACCGCAGTAATAGCAGCCGTAGCCAACAGAGAATGAGTTACTGAGCGATGGGGAAAACGATCCTCTATCCATGAGCTAACAGGATAGAAGATTTTGCCAATAGTGCTAGTAGTAGTATCAATATCAGGAATCTGTGAACCGAGAATAGCCAAACCGATAGGTAAAGGTTGACCAGTTCCTAAAATTAAAGATGTTCCAGCAGCAGCGATCGCACAATGAGTAATTGCCATCAATTTAAGTCACCTCCTTTTTACTGTCCTAACCTCTTTCTCGCCCCTTTAACACTACCCAACTGTTTCAAAGTCATACCAGTCACCAAACTAACTCCACCAAAAATATAGAGAGACTTATTACCCGTACCCATACCAATAAATCGGACGATGCCAAAGCTCATCAGACAAGCAAGAATAATCGGCATGATGACCACATACTGAGTGTGTTCGGGTTTATCCTGCTTTAGTCCTAATGCTTCATTCTTAATAATCTTCCTCGCCAGCATGGGGTTACGACCTGCTAACGGTTGAAGTTCAGCCAGTCGAGATTTACTAATTTGTAGTTTCTGTCTCTGAGCTTCAACTTCCATTACTTCTCTGATATGGCGATCGCTTGGCAGTTCCAGTTCAATCTCTAACATATCGAGAAAGATATCTCTACCAGGATTAGCCACGGCAAAACAAACTACTCTCGCACCAGCAGAAATCATGTCCTCTAGCCAATAGCGAATCGAAGTAGTCAACCGTTTGGCTTCGGGAAAGATAAGGAGGGTATTCTCGTTACTGTTAATTAGAATTTCTTCTTTAAGAGCATCAACAGTCATGGGTTTGCCTTCATCATTTTCTGTCGGACAACCAAGCTGCATGGCGATCGCAATAAAGAATTTCTTGATTGAACCTTTGTAAGTAGCGATCGCACTATTAAATTCTCCCAACATTTCATCATGGAGAGCTACAGCAAATTCAGTTTTACCCGTACCAGCTTCACCCAGAACGATAATAGAATTTCCAGCAGCGATCGCACTCTTTACATTCTCGAAAGAATCATTATCTCTGAAACTTGCCTTTACCCTTGAGCCTGGGCTTTTTGGCTGCGATGTTGATTCAGAAGTTGACTCGCGATGTCTGCTGGACGAAACTTTGGGTTAGCCACCTCATGAGCTATATTTACTTTTTCTTGTAAGTCAGGGGATAAATCATCAAAACTCATTTGACTGGCAAGCTGGAGTTTAATCAAGTCATTCATTGCCATGCCACGAGCAGCTAATTCTTCCGCTTCTCTGATAATGTCTGTATTAATTTTGGCTGTAGGTTCTTCTTTTTGAACATAAATATTATTTTCTTCTGCATTATTAGCTTCAGAATTTGTAGTCAATTCATTATTATTAGAAACTACTAAAGCGACAGATTCAAAACCTTCCCTTTTTCCAGTTTGATTAACATGAGAACGTAATGCCCTAATTTGTTCTGCTTGCTCGAAAGTTAAGTAAGACTTTCTCGATTTATCCTTGCTAGCTTTGATGTCTAAATATTCTAAATCTCCATAGTAAGTAGACTTTTTTATATCTAGTTCTGCCATCAGGTCGTCTGGACGGACAATATTATCTGGTGTGGAATTCTGGTCGTTCATAATATTTTTTTTATTTTCTATATACATATTATGAAACGCTCATATAAAATTTTCTGTGATGTCAGTCTGGAATTCCAAGGCAAGGCTGGAACATAGGCTAGAAGTGCAATTGAGTTTTCAGTTTTAATCTTTTTGGAGGCTATCTAAATTGAAGTAAGAAACTTAATTAATCTAGCTATTAATATCTAAATATCTAAGTTTTGTTTAGTGAAAATTACAAAGTAATTGAATTTAATTGTATTTTCAACTCTTACTTTTATTTGATTACTAACTTTAATTTCCTCAGAGATAGATATTAATTACGCCTTTTCGTCTTTTCGCCAAGGCGAAATTTCGGACATCTGAATATCTATATTTTCGCCATTTCGCCATTGCACCCAGGCAGCAAGGAGAGAATCCACCAATTCGGATTTATCTAAGTTGAAGCCCGCCCGTTTGAGTTTGACTAGTTCATCCTCGATATCAAAGTCGGTTTCTTTGCGGATGTAGTAGGTTCTACCAATCCAATCGGGGTCAGAGCGTTTGCCTGTGGCTGGTCTACCTCGTTTCTTAGTTGGTTCTTCTGCGATCGCTGTCTCTGGCGGTTTCTCTTCTGGGGTCGGTTTAGGAGTAGTCTTTTTAGTTGGTGTTTTAGTTTTGGCTTTAGCTTTGGTTTTCTTTGGTGGTTTAACTTCGGGGATGGACTTAGTTTCTGACTCGATTTCTGTTTCAGGTTTAGCTGGTGTAGATTTCTGATGATTTTGAGCCAGCTTTTTAAACATATTGGCTGAATCACTCATGACATTATCTCCTTACCAACTTGCTCGTAATCATTCCAGGCGATTTTTGCTTTGCGGTCTTTGACTTCGTAAACAGGTACACCCATTAGGGCAGCTTTTTCATAGGCAATCAACCGCCTAATCTCTGTGTCAAATAAAGGTACTTCTGATAAAGCCTCTCTAGCTTGTTCTGCCATCTTGACGGGTTTGGGATGAACCATCGTTAACAGGATGCGATAGCGATCGCTCTCTAATGTCTGAAGTAAATCAACCGTTTGCAGTAGGGCATCAACAGCCAAAGCATCGGGAGTAGTGGGCAGGATGAGAAGATCGCAGCCATCGGCTAAAGCTTCTAATTCATCGCGATCGGGACGGGCAGCAGTATCGATAACAATATGTTCGTACTTGGGACTATATAAAGCAGCTTGCATCAAGTCCACCACTTTAAAAGGAAAACTATCACCCTCTCCTCGTTTGCTCCAGCCCGTAGCACTACGGTTAGGGTCGCCATCAACTAATAGAGTTTTTCCTAACCCAGAAAGATAACAGGCGAGGTGAACAGCAGTAGTAGTCTTGCCGATTCCCCCTTTGAATCCAGCAACAGTAATCAACAATTTTCATACCTCGAAGTTTGCAGACATCTAAGTGTATAGTCACTTGCTGCCAATGCACCTTGGTAAATTGTTAAATTTTCAGATATCCGTATTTTCGGATTGGTGAATTTTCAGCTTTTCGACTTTTTGAATTGGCGAAATTATAAAACAAGCACCTAAATTAATCTCAGTATTATCCTCAACAATTAAGTATAATGTTTTACATAAACTTTCACAACATACTTAGAACGACTCAAATTAATGTAAATCAAATTAGTTCAATTCGATCTGAAAAAACAATGCCTACTATTCACCTAGACTTATACGCTCAAATATTAACTGAGAGTTACTTGTTTATAGATAAATGGGGTCAGACCTTTTATCTGTGGGTAAGACCTCATGTACAAATAGAAAAAATCCAACAATTATGTCAATAACCATAATTTCAATTATCTCGGCAACACTAATCACAGCTATTTGCTTGACCAGGAATACTGGCATGGAAATCAGCATCAATCTTGGCGAACACAAATCGGTGAGTATCAAAGGAAATCAACCAATGCTACTACCGCCACCAAAAACAAATGACTGCCTACCTAGTACGGGAAGCAGCCATATTTCAAACTGTTAAAATCACTAACTGTACGAGTCGCCAAACTCATACGGTTAAACTGTTTTATTAATCTGTCTATGCTCTGAAACTTTATTGTAACTAAGGTTTCGGAGCTTTTTTATTACCTTAGTATACGATCCTGCTTGTGGTGCTGGTACTTTTTGCGATCGCTCTGTTGGAGCAAATAAGTGAAGAAATATTACGATATTGACGGCATAACGCTATAATGTCTTGTTTAATCGAATCAACTTCGTTAATCTAATTATTGCTCGCAGGTTACAGAATATTTCAACGGCGACGCAAGATACATGAACAATTTTTTCACAGCAACACTCGCTTCTATTCTACTTTCGGCAGCAACCGCTACGAGTGCCGTAGAGTGTCCAAGCAAGGCTAAAATCGCCAAGCAGCCCAAAGAGAAAACTCCTTTAATTCAACTTCCCGACTTTAATCTCGATCTGCCCGAACATATAGATATGGGCGAAATTTTTTCTCCATCGAATTTTAGCAATGGAAACAAAGCGATCGCCAAAGATAACTGCAAATATGTATTCCCAGGTGGCAAATGTGAAACTGTAGTTATCGTTGTCTCTGAAGAAGCAGCGAAGAATTATTTCGACTCAGAGAATAAGGTTGAGAGATTTAATCCCGACAATATCGACCCTCTGGACTACAAGTAGAATGAGCCTTTAACTATCGTCAGCCATTTCTAAGCCCTTCGATTTTCTAAGACACTAGAGATGATCGGAGGGCATTTTTTCATGCGATCGCCAACTTTAATCATTTCCCTCTAGTTCCAAAAAACCTTCCACGTCATTAAACTCTTGTAGTTCTTCTATCACTTCACTTATTTCGTTAACCAATGAATATGCTAAGTCAGTGTTAAAAGGAGAAGAATAAACATCCTTAACTAAGTCCTTGGCTAATCTCTGTACTTTATTAATTAATTCAAGTTGTTCTGTTTTCATGTTTTCTACCTTTAGGAATTTGAAATCTTGCTAATTCTTAAAATCTCTAAGATCTTTTCATCTACTGGTTCTGGCTCATCCTGTGCAGACAATTTTGCAGCACAGTCATCACAATAATCAAAATACTTATCGGCAGCACCAAAGCACCAAGGAACAATGCGTTTACAGCCTTCACACTCATAATATTGATTTTCCTGTTCACATTCACCACAGGTACATTTAACCTCGCTCTGAATCGGATGAGAGAGGCGATCGCACTGAAGAACATTAGATGAAATATTGGCAAGCTTAGTGTATACCCCTATATCATTGTTATCCGTCTGCTCATAGGTTTTCGTATAACTAATTAGCTCATCAATTTCAGACTTCACCATTTCTAATTTCTTTTGGATTGCTGAATAGTCTAGGCTCATTTTTTATTACTCCTGCTTTTTAAAACCTTTAATATTTCTTCGACTGGGGCTTTTTCTGCGTTCATCTTCTGGATTTGCGATCGCATTTTCTTAGGAACATACTTACAAGATTTAACCTGTCTTCCTTTGTCCCATAGTTCGTAGTGAAACCAAGTCTGTTTATAGTTTCTCCCATTCTTCTTGATTTCCCGCCAGTTGATGTAACCGCTACCCGTTCCCTTCTTCCTTCTCTGAGGAATTTTACTAGGGGATATATCATCATCTGTCTGACACTTTTTCTTCTTCTGAAAATTAGGAAAAACATAAAGCTTGGGAAGCTGAAGCACCCGATCGCCTACCCGCACATCAAATTCTGACCCGCGATCGCCTATAATTTCACCTTCAAACGGCTGTTTGTGTGGCTGCCTTATCAGACAAGGAATTGAGATAGAGGACTCGGCGGAGGGCGACGGCTGCTTGTGGTGGGGTGACTGTTCTACCTGTGAGGTATCTGCTTTTGATTCTTCCTGGCGTTCTGTTGGGGACAGACAATCGAACCAGTTCGGGGGAAACCCCATAATCGTTGCGATCGCCTGACTTCCTAACTGTGAGCCATCGGGAATTAGTCCGTTGTTCCGAAACCATTTCTCGCATTTGGTCTGACCAGCAGGTCTGGTTGTAGAGTTCTCGTTGCTCGTCAGGGTAGGAAATGATAAATAGTCTAAACCTCTGGTGTCCTGCTCCAAGCTCTCGCGCCGAGACTGTTTCAATTTCAAAACTGTATCCTGCCAGATATAGGGTGGCAAGAATAGTTCTAAGTCCTCGTCTGATAACTCCTTCAGGCTGTTCAAAAATACAGAAGCGGGGTTGAGCTTCGATAAGGCATCTGATACCTTCTCGCCAAAGAGAGGAAGCGGGATGTTTGAGTCCTGTTCTACTTCCTGCGTTACTTGTGCCAGTGCAGGGAAATCCCATTGTGATGAGATCGAACTTTCCTTCTCGTGGCTGGTAGTCTCTGATGTCTGAGTGAATTGGAACTCCTGGGAAGTTAGATCTAAGGACTGTTTGAGCGTCGGTGTTGATTTCAACAAACTGAGTTGTCTGTATTCCCCCAAGTTGCTTTGCTGCCAGGGTAAATCCTCCAATTCCTGAAAAAAGATCGAGGTGTCTGAGCATATAGTATTTTTATTGTCGTTTATTTGTAGTTGAGGGGCTTCATTTTGAGGTAATCCAGATCCAGATCCCTTTGTCTGTTTTTCCGTCCCTTCCTGTGTGTCAGAGATGTCGCAGAATGAAGATTTAGAGAGGTGCTTATCGTTAAGAGTATTCATGTCTACTCCTCCGATGGTGGCGGTGCTTTAACCCCTATAATTTGCCCCAAATAATCCGTTATCAGTTCATAGTTACTATCAATCAACTGAGGTGCAAGCTGCGTCCTGAAAATAGGGTCTTTGACAAGCTCGTTAATTTCATCAAGGGACATTTGACTTAGATGAGTCTTATGATTCATCTGTGTACGAGCGATCGCTTCTGACTCGGCTTTGGCTTCTGCTTCTGCTTCTTTTCTAGACACCTTGGGCATAGGCTTGCAAAAACCCTTAACTCTCCGCTCGGCTAACATTTCCCTCATGGATAATTGAGGTTTATCATTCGTCTGAGAGTCTAGTGTTGATGGTTGATGCAGATCGCCTTCATTCCAAGGATCGGGGGTAGGTGGCTCTGATTTACCTTCTAACTGAGCAGTTTTAGCACCCTCAATCACTGCTTGAGTAGCACTACCCGCAGCCATTATTTTCTGACCAGCTTCGGCTGCTTCTTCAACTGATGGTTCAATTCTTTCTCTTGTCCAGACAGGAGTATTAGGAGTACTGACACCAAGAGCGCGATCGCGTTCTACCTGCTCGGAAACATTGACCACACTGCGCTTAAATTGACCCCAGAAGGCTGTTGCTTGTCTCGGCTGACTAAGTATCCGAAATACCTCATTACGGGCTTGCTCGTTGGACTGAGTGTTATTTCCCTTGATGATTTTCTCTGTCAGGTATTCGATGAACATAGGATAAGGAACTCCAGGCTCGATTTCCCATTCTGGTTTAGTCGATGCACCAATGGGCAAACCAGCAGCAAAATCATCCCAATAGCTGTGGGGAGTACCAGAACGAAGCTGTCTGATGATGACTTGAGCCAATCCTTGAGGAGAACGAGCATTAGCCACGATGGGTAAAGCTTGAATCAATGCCCGATAGAAACGCTTAAACTGTCCTTCGTCCTTCCAGGGTGCTTCATTCCTGCGTTTGCGGTTTGGTTTAGTTCCTTTAGGGGTTTTCAGTTGGGGTTTGACTACAGTTTGCTCAACCTCTACCTGTACAGATTCTTGTACAGATTGCTTACTAGTACATTTATCCTGATTGATGTTTTGTTCAACTCGCCCGACATTTGTGTCTTTGGTGATTGCTTTCGGAGTAGCAGAAATAGCTTCTTGAATCTCTAGTAGTGACCGATTGATTGAGTGAACTTCTTTTTCTTGGTTACTGCCTTTTTTTACTTCCCCCACACAAGGGAGGTGAGGGTGGGATAGATCTTTGGAACTGTTTTCTATGGAAGTATTTTTTGTACTGTATTGAGAACAGTCACAGAACTTAGTATCTTTAATTTCCTCAGAACTAAGTTCTGTGAAATCCTCAATACGGACGTTTTCAATGGTTTCAGCTTTTTCTACTTCATCAATACGTTTTTGAAGTTCATTGTAGTTAACGCTGTAGTAATAAGTCTGATTTTTAGGATTCCAGTAGGGATTATCGTGTTTGATTTCGTGATGTTTGACGTATAGTTTTTTTCGCTCGATCAGTCCTTTCTCTAGCAGTAAGGCGATCGCCTTACGCAATTTCCACTCTGTTAAAAAGGTAAATACTTCACTCAGCCATTCCCGCAGGGGTTTATAAATCCAACGAGTACCGTCGATGATTACTCCATACTCTGAATAACTCCAGTAATGAAGTTGATGAAAGAAAAGAGCCTCAACATAGTCACCAATGAGAGTCACAAAAGAATTAGACAGTACAAGTGTATCAAACTTGGTTTTGAGACTATCTATTTTGATTACTGGAGTATTGAAGATGGTTGACTGCATTACTCTTTACCTCCAGTAATATTTTTTTGTAATTGCTGAAACTCAGTTATAACTAGGCTTTGAAAAACTTCTTGGGAATTTTTCTGGCTATTTTTACTGACATTGACATTAAAAAACTTCTTTTTAGCCGTAGTTTGTGGCATAATTTCGGTAGGTTCAAAAAAATTGAATACAAAACCGTGCCACCTATCTCGATAGAGAAGGCGGGGGTTTTTGAAGAAATCAGTTGTCTGTCCCGTCAAAGAAAGGCAACTGTTTCTGCTTTATTAGGGATATTGTATAGCTTTATTTGCACTTAATTTGTATTATTCATAGATTTCTTTACTTTGTGCCATAATCGGTCTAAGATTCATAGTGCAATCATCCATTTAATTAGTATATATACTAATTCTTATTAACTTTAAAGCTAATGTCAAGTGATCTTCACAACTTTTCCCATTTAGAAGCTCTTAAAAAAGTTAGAAAGAGTAGAAAAATCAGCGGGAAAGAGCTTAATCGAGAAACAGGAGTTGCAGAAAGTAACATTTCCGATCTTTTTAAGGGAAAGACTAACATGACAATTCCAACCTTAGACAAAATTGTTGAGGCGATGGAAAAGATTTCTCCTGGTGCGAGAAGAGAATATGCTCAAGAGCTAGCTGGGATAATTAGTGCTAGTGAAGGCGGAAAAGACTTACTCGAACAGCAAATTAACGATTTACCTAAAGAATCGAAGAAACAACTAATTATGGCAATTGTCGAGTCTCTTGCTAGCGAATCATCCTCTGAAATACAGCTTGCTTCCTAATTTTAGTCGTTTTTGACATTTATTTGTGTGACATTCTCTTAACCAACTTTTAAGATAGTTTGTGCAGAGTTGTGATTTGATAAGAGGGGAATGAATAATAACGGTAATATAGTCAAAACAGAGATAATGGCGGAATCTAGACCATTAAACAAAATACTGGAGCAGATTGAAGGCTTTGATGTTGACAATCTATCACCAGAAGATAAAACTCGTTTATCGAAGGCTTTGCAGAAAAAGCTCGGACTAAATTCTGGATTGAACGTGCAGACTTTAGGCGGTTCTCAGATCATTGGTTCTTCGGTACAATTTTATTTCTCTGAAAATGGTTCGGTAGCCGATCTAATCTCAGTCTTGGTAGATAAATTCGGTCAGGAATCAGCGATTGACTTGATTCGGATAGCTTTGGAAAAGCTCTAAAGCTACTTACTTATCTCAGTCAAGAGTAAAACTTTCTCCCCGTTCAACTTTTACTCTGTGGCTCAAGACTTTCCTGATATTGATGAATCAAGCTCTGACAATTTTGACTCGCTTGATGAGCCTGTTTCATCAATGTTTTTCCCCTAGCAAAATCTTGTTTGGAGGCTTGTTGAGCTTTTTTACTTAACACAACTGCCTGATTTGAATAATGTTTGATTTGGGCTTTAATATCTGTCATAGGTTATCCTTCTTGTTCTTCGATAACTACGCCTAAATTTTCTAACGTTTCGTAAAGCTTGTCTCCTTGAGATTGAAGCAGACTAGCATCATTATAATTGCCTTCGCCTACAGCATTATCCGCTTCGGCATATAGATTGATAACAATTTGTTGGAGAGAGTTATAGGCATTACTCAAAGCCTGTATGGTTTTATCTTCGATTTTGTTTACCTCCCAGTTCAAGGCGATCGCTTTGAATTATGGGCGATCGCTCTTGATAATTATCTAATAGTTACAGAGTGTTCGTGATTTTCAGAAAGAGTAGCCCAATCAATCTCACTTTCAGTATCGGTCTTTAACGCTGCTCTGATTTTAGTTAAGTCTGGCTTGTGAGTGATTCTGACATACTCTGGTGGTAATTCTTCGGCTGGAACATTAATTAACACGATAGGCTGTTTTTTCCGCAGACTGATTTTAGTCGATACTCCATCGATACGATCTACTCCAGAGAGCATCATTTGATTGGTTAGATAGTTTCTCAATCTAGCTGCTTGATTCTCTGCTTGAGTAGCTAATTCTCTGATTCTCTTAGCTTCAGCTTTTCTGGCTTCTGCGAGGGCTTCTTGATGTCTAATATATCTTGCTACCTGTTCGGCTTTTGCCTTGAAAGATTCGCCAGTTTCAAGCCAAGTCGCAAAGGTTTCTTGTAGCTTGGTTTCTTTATCTTCATCATTGAGAGTTTCATCATCTGCGATAAATGCGATCGCATTTTCTAATTCTCTAATTTCTTCGGATAATTCCCAAAGTCTAGTCATAGTAATAATTTTCTTATTTTATTGGATAAAGCGATCGCAAAAAAACGACCGCTATTGTTAGTTATTAAGCAGCAGGTAAGCTAGGGGTCGAACTTCCTTCTAATTGTTGACGTTGAGTGTTAAGTCCTTGTAGCTGTTGAGCATTCCAACCATCGACACAAGTTAAATCGCGTGTTCCTTCAATGTCGATTAACTGTTGGCTATAAACAGGCATAAAAGCAGCAATTAAATCGAGTTGTTCCTTTTCCTCTTTAGATTCGCGCTCTTTCCAATCAAAGCTGACGGTGTAGTAAACTCCGTTCTCTCCCGCCTCCCGATTAAAACCCAGGGTAAAAATTCCCATACCAGGATCGCCATGTTCCATCACTTCTTGCACTTTATTGAACAGATGGGAGATTGATTGCTTCTTAATATAGCTACAGCAGACGGTATTTTTCGGCAGGATGGAAGAGTTAACGCCAGGAGCAGCCACAAAAAATAACTGAATCCAAAGAACATTCTCAGTTTTGCCTAAAGTACCGAAAAATTTAGCTACTTTAATTATGCTGATATCTATTTTTTGGTCTGGGTTAGATTTACGATGTTGGGCTTCATTACCGCCAACAAATAAACCACCATCTTTACAGTTGAGTCTCACTGAATAGGGAACATCGGGGAGACAGATAGCATCGGTGGGGCGAGTACCAAATACGCTGAAATTATTTGATTTTTTAGTTCTAGTCATTGTTTTGATTTTGTTGAATTTACGTTTAATGTCGTGAAGTGTGGGGAGTCATGAGCGATCGCACCCATGACTTTTTTATTTAGGCTGCTGCTAGATATTCGCTCACAGTTTCATCTAGTTTTCGTCGCAAGCGATCGCTTATATATTTCTCAGGATTACTAGAGAATTCGTCAACCAAATCATTTACCGCTTCAAACATGATGGGAACTAACACGAAGGGCGGAACGTGACTGTATTCACTGTTTTCATAGATGAAATTTTCGGCTATGTCTTCAAGACAATCTCCGAGAGAGATGGTGTAGCGGTCTATTTTCTGAGTCATGATGAATTATTTTCTGTAATTTGTGAGGAAAAGACTTCGCATATGGGTGCAGTCGGTCTGAACCGCACCCATATGCGAAGCGGTATCCTTTAGGACAAAACAGGTTTTGATTACTAATAACTGGTTAGCTGTTGGGCGAATTTCTCACAGGCGTACCACACCATGAGATTTTTAAAACAATCAATGCTGTGAAGCATATCGCTACGCCCAAACTCGGCAATCATCGCAGCTACGTTGTTGTAGCCCATCGCTTCGGCATCTTCTACCGCCATCGACCAAATTTCGTCAGCAAATTTATCGAAAATCTTGACGGTATGGGAGGTATAGGTAATATGTGGGTATCCCGCATCAGCCCCATGTGATGCAATGTCTTGAGCGTATTCGTTTAAGTTGGCTTCAAACCAATTCTGAAAAGATTTAGAACGGATAATCATTGTGAAAACTCTTGAAACTTTAATCGTTGAATAGAAGTAACCAGCGTTGTTAACTGGTGAGGGGCGTATAAGCCCCATCAATCTTGGATGTTTACCAGCGAGGCATATAGCCTGTGGTGTAATAGCTATACTCTTCTTCTTCGATATGATTGAAATCGTTTTCAGCCCAGAGTAAAAAATCTAGACCGTTGGTTTCTTCATCTGAATGTCTCTGCATTCCTCTAATTTTGATTTCAGCCTCAAAATCTTTGAGATATTTTGGCTGGCGAACTTCGCACCAGTAGCAGCCTAGAGCATTATTGATATATCTGATTTTTTCCGCTACTTCGTCTTTTTTACAGCCTAAGTAAACTATAAAAGCTGGCTCGGTTTCAGTGGCATTGTTCCAATTATGGCGATCGCCACCTGATGCTTCGCAGATAGCTACACTTTTATAGAGTTGAGAAACTTTGAAACTACCGTTAGGTGATACTTTCAGTTTTTGGTCTAACATAATAATTGTCTGAATTGATTTAATTTGGATTTAATCGAGGATGAGCTTTAGCGGGTTTCTTCCTCGATTACTATTTATTATAGTACGTCCGACGTATTTAAAAGATTAAAATATAGTATGTTTGAGGTGCATTAAATCAGTAATTGTTATGTGTCCGACGTGCTAATATGTATAGACATTTTGGATTTAAAATCATGCCCAAAGGTAGACCAGGGGGAAACCCAGAAATAACTAAATATGGTTTCAAACAAAAGTTTGATTGGGATGAGCCTTGTAACGAGAAAATGACTCTCAGATTGCCGTCCAGCATGAAAGCAGCGATTAAAGCTGGAGTAGTTGAAGATTGGCAAGAGGTAGCGAGACAAGCGATCGCCTCTGAGATAGAGAAGGCAAAAGAACAAAAAGACTAAAACAGCGACAACTGCGCGGGAGCAGTGACAGGAACGCCAAGCCACCAGCAGCCACCAGGAAGGGAAGACAAAGACCAGGAGACACCAGCCCAAACGGGAGGACGAGAACCAGAGGGCAGCCACAGCAGCACCCGACGACCACGACCAAGGGCAAAAGCCAGCGAACCCCAAGAACCAGAGCCACGACCAGAAAAAGAACGCGAAGGACGGACACCAGCAGGACAAGCACCGACAGGAACGACCACCAACAAACCGCGAGAACCAGAAGCCACAGACGAGACACAGCGACAGGAACGACGAGCAAAAGCCGAACGCCCAGAACCAAACCGACCAGAGGCAACAGAGAACACCAGCAGAGAAGCAGAACCACCAAACCAGGAACGGACAACGGCATCAACGCCCAAAGCGCACCCAACCGAAACGCGCACGCCAGCAGGGACAAGGGGCAACAAAGCAGACAAAGCAGCCGAAGCAGCAGGAGACAAAGAACGCGAACCAGAAAAACCAACGGAAACCAAACCAGAGAACACGGAAGACGAAGCGAGAACAGACACGGCACAACCAACGAGACACAACTACAATTATAGCACGGAAACGCACCATAACCAAGACACAGCAAGGGATACAGCGAAATAAAGAAACCGCCGAAAAAGAGCGAACAACACACTCACACCGCACCACCACCACATCATGCACACATATAAAAAAACCGAGCGCAGCGAGACAAAACACGGTTACTAGGCTTGCCGACACACCCCGATGTTAGAAAGCATGGCCATAAAGCGAACAATGGGAGAGAGGAGGCGACGACGAGCGACCCAAATCAACAAAAGGGGCTACCTTAAAAAAGAGATAAAAGACAGCCCCAACCCCAAGGAGAGCGACTGGCTGTGCTACAATCTCCGCACTTGAAGGCAAGCCGAAATAAGCCGAGCGAAAGCGCGAGACATACTAAGTGCAAAAAGCGATCGCAATTTACCTTGAAGTGACTGTATGGTTAAAGCGATCGTTAAATTTTAAATTCAGTTGATGCATACATATCGCGTCACATTTTATAATACAGTTTTTCAACAAAGATAATTGTTAACTAAGAGAATTAAATTAATGTTTAAAAAACACAAAATATTGAGGTTTGTAATCTTATTTGCTTTACTTGTCTTATTTACAGTAATGACTAGACCAGCCCCAGCAGCATGCAGAAGAGAATGTGTTGTGGGCATCTGTGTAAATCTTTGCGATATTGAAAAGCCTTTAGAAGACATCCAAAGAGAAGGCGGAATTTTATTAGAAAATATTCGTCGAGAAGGAGGAAACGCTTTTGAATACGTCAAAAGCTATGTCCAGCAAGGTTTAGTTCCTCCACTTGTTAGAGAATATACTGCCTATTTAGAGTTTCAAGGAAATCAAAAAGGATGGAAGCAATTACCAATAGATCATAGAGTTATTTTACAGCCTCACTACAAAGTCAGTCTGCCTAGTATTAGATATGCTGAAAATATTGATACGGTTCACGGTCAAGCAATCACTATTGGGAATAAAATCTATTTTCCTGGCACGATAGATGTATACGATAAAGCTGGACTTCATCTTATGATGCATGAGTTAGAGCATACCGTACAATATCAGACTCTAGGAGGCGTAACACCGTTTTTAATCAAGTATTTGGTACTTGATAGCTGTTTAGCTCCTGGTTACGAAAAAGTCAATAAAAGAAATGGACAAAATGAGAGAGAAGTAGTCCATTTTGACGTGCATGATTGCAGACAAATTGAAAAAGACGCTGAGGCTAAAGCAAATAATTTGTTTGAAATTGCTAACGAAAGAGATTTGTATAAATCCAAAGCTTCTATTCACACCGCAATTGTTAATGCACGAGGACGTAGAGGGTTTCAAGAAAGCTGTGGAATTGCTGGATGTAATGTAGGTCAAACAGATAATCGTCGAGAAGCTGTCTTTAGTAATTTGCCTTCGAGTAGAGAAAATGGCAGAAGATTTTACTTGAGAAATAATTGCTCTGCTCCAATAGAATTTCTATTGCGTTACAAAGAAAAATATTCAGATAGCTGGGAAACTAAAGGTAAATGGAATTTTGAAGGTAATCAAAAGTCTTTTCTCACATCAGATGATATATATTTGAAATCTTCAAATAAAATAGCTTACTATTTTGCCCGAACCACAGATGGCTCAAATCTTTCATGGCGCGGAGATGTAAAAAGGCAATACAACGGAAAAACTTACTCGATGAAAAGAGTAGAGATGAATGTTGACCCTAAAGGTCATTACAACATTGGCTTAAAGTGTTCGTCCCAAAAATAAAAAGCGATCGCCATTAACTAAAAAAAGGGGGAAGACCCCCCAACAGAAACGACTCAACGCGCCACAGGCACAGAGACAAACCAGACGAAACCAGAGACAGAACACGAGCCAGGGCGAACCCACACCACACAACCGACCAAACGCGAGACAAGGAAGGCAAAGGCAGCAGCACGAGAACGGGAGGCAAAACCGCACCAACAGACAGAGCCAGAGAAAGAACGGGAAGAAGAACGCAGCAGCCAGGAACAACAGCCACGAGACAACGCCAGCCCAACCACACGGCGGAAGGGAACAGAAACGCGACGAACAGAAGAACGAGAACGAACGGAAAAAGAGAAACGCACGAGAGGAAACCCCCAAAGAAAAACGACAAGAGAGAGACAGAGCGAGCAAAAGACACCACCAACAAGAGAACTAGACCCAAACGCCCGAACGACGCAGACGACCGACACGAGAAGACCGAGCAGCACCAGACAACGGACGACCCGAACGAGAACGCAGCAGACAGCAGGACGAAGGCACAACGGCAGAACGAACCGACAGAGAACAGGAAGCACCAACCCACCAAGGAGAAGGAGGAGCAGGAGGCACAGGAGAAGAAGCAAACAAGAAAGAACAGAAAACCAACCAGAAAACGAAAAGAACGAAAGCAAGCACGAGAAAAAACCCCCCAAAAGGAGAAACAACGCACTCACGGGAAGCGGGGGCGTAGGCGGGACAAGGGCTGCGATGGGCAAATATTAAAAATGCGTAGCAACAATATTAAATAGCCCAAAAGCAGCTTGTGAAACCCTTGTTGCGCCGTTATGGGGTGCGGGGTGTCCCCGCATTAATAAACTGCGTTAGCAACATACCAGCCCCCGCTATACTGTAACTGCTGTGTGATATCCAACGAAGCCGAATATGGGGTCAGCAAAGCGACCGAACCCCCAGAGGGGGATGAGAGGGGGGAAATCAATAAAAAGGCGTTAGCCACAGCTAAAGAAACAAGCGATCGCAATAATGTTTTTAATGTGTCGAGTTTTCAAAGCGATCGCTCTTTATAATTTAGTTTTCTTTTTCGTTCAGGCGATCGCACTTCCAGTCGTTCGGATTAATTATCAATAAAACAAAAAAAAGATAGATATTTTTCAACACCTATCTAACTAATAAACTAAACTTTTCTAAAACTAAAACTCCATCTTTCACTACTAACTTCTCTCACTCCATGAATCACACTACTATCTATTTCTATTACTTCTCCATCTCTTAATTTATAAATTTTATTATTATAATTAAAATCAACTATATTCTTACAAAAATTAACTATAACTACTTTTCTACTCAACCATTTTCTATCAACATGATCTTTTAACTCAACACCTTTATTATATTTATAAACTAAAATACTATTCCAATCTTCACCATTCCATAACTCATCACCTCTAACTCTCAAACCTCTATTTATTTCTTTACCTTCAAATACATCTTTTCTAAAACCTAAATTAATACCAACACCAAACCACAAACACTTTCTACCACTACAATTTTCTTTACCATTCCATTTTTCATTTTCCAACTCACTTTCTAAACTTCTAACAAAATTCCAACCTTTATTTACATCTACAAAACCTAAACTTTTCATTTTAAATAATAAAAAAAACTACAGCTTAGGTAAAACGGAGGGAGTCAAGATAAGTTTTTTTGCAAAATTAAAAGATGCGAAGCTCATCTAAAAAAACGTCTTTACCCCGTAGTTATAATAGGAAAGCTGTTTTTTGTTACGCCTACGAGAACTTTCAGGAGGCGTGTTGCGATCGCAAACGGTCAGAGTTACCAAAAGCAATGTATTCGGGAAGTTTTGAAGTGTTTATAAAATTCTCAAATAAAATTCTCTAAACTCGACCGTTTATCCTCCTCTTAGGAGGGCAGTTTCTTATTTCAGTAATCCTATCTCCAGCATTGTTGGTGCGGTATGCCGTTAAGATTACTTCTCCCGATTCAGTTATTTCAACTCCTCTAGCTGGCTGTATTTTACCTTGGTGAGTTTCGATAGGTGCGGGAATAGTTGAGGTTGGATTGGTTTTGCCGTTGACTGTGACATTGAGAGAGTTTAACGGTAATCCTGGTTCAGCTAAAATACCACCTTTGCCAGTAATATTTAGCCCATTCTTGGCTGCTATTTCACGATTAGCTTGACAAGCTTGTGCTGTCGTTTGTTCTGGTGCGACTACATTAGTAGGTAATTCTATTGCTCCTTGAACTGGATTAAGATCTGGAGTTGAAATACTAATCGTACCGTCTAAACCAAAATCAGAACTGGCGTCAAACTCGTTAGTTTGATTTCCTTTGATAGCTTGACCTTCCTCAATGCCAAATATAGCCTCTGCGTTGATATTAATCCTGCCACCATCTCCACTGCCTGCATTAGCAATAATATCGTTACCATTGCCATCCACTTTATTAGAAAAAGCAACAATAAAGTCCGTATCTATGTTGACATTCCCCCCGTTGGCAGTTCCTGTTGCTTGTGCTGAGACTAGGCTATTATTTCTCAAAATTAAGCTATTTCCAAGAGTAAGGTTTATATTACCTCCAGTACCAAAAGCTGTTGCAGCAATAATTTCGGCTCTATCTTTTATGGTTAAAGTATCGCTATTGACAAAAATACTTCCTCCATTACCAGTTCCTTCACTAGCTACTGATATTTTGGCGTTATTGACTAAATTTAAAAAATTAACGTCATTTACTTGAATAGTACCTCCGTTGCCTGTAGATCTGGTACTAGTATTGGCAAACAAACCCGTTTCTGAATTTAAACTATCAACAACTGGGACATTAATGGGTTCGGGGCGAAGTAGAGGATTCTCACCATCAATAGTCAAAGAATCAGAAATATTTAGCTTAATGCTGCCAGCATTTCCTTCTCCATCAGTAGCCATAATCATTTTTCCTCCTGCAACAAATTCAGCGGTGTTGGCATTGACGGTAACATTTCCAGCATCAAACCGCGTTTCAGTAAAAGAGTTTATACCCGAACCGTTAATAACTCTCAAAGTATCAGTATCAAGAATAATATTACCCGCTTCTCCTATCGAACCAATCCTGGTAGCACTGACAAGAATTGAAAGATTGCTGACTGTTATTTTGGGCGCAGAAATAGTAAAGTCTCCCGCATTACCTATAGAATCAGGACTTAGCTCAGTCAAAAATATGCTGTTGTCATCAATTAATATAGAGTCAGTAGCGTTAATATTTATGTTACCACTATCCCCCTCACCAGCCTGATTATTCGATAGTAACTGGGAATTCTCAAATTTAAGAATAGTTGTATCGATATTAATATCACCTGCTTTACCAACAGCGTCAGATTGTACTTGATTTAAAATTTGACTCTCATTTCTAACCACGAAGGTATCAGCAATATTAAAGGTTATATTTCCTGCATTACCTTCGCCTTTTGTATCTGCAAGAATTCTTGATTGATTACTTACTGTTAAATTATTGCTGTTGATAACAATATTTCCACTATTGCCAATCGCTTCATCTAGTACTTGAGTAACTATTAAACTACCATCATCAATAGATATATTGTTAACAATATCTAGTTCGATTTTGCCTCCTTGTCCTTCTGCATTTGATTGAAGATTGGGAAGTAATTGGGCGTTAGTCAAATTTAAATTATTCGCTGTAACTATTATATTTCCAGCACTACCAACAGAATTAGCACCTAATTGAGTCACAATAAAATGAGGATTTTCACCGCCTGTAAAAGCTACAGTATCGGTAGCGTTAATAGTAAGATCGCCTGCATTGCCCACAGCACCATCTTGAACGCCAGCAAAAATTCCTGCCTGGTTGTTAAAGGTAATTGAACTAGCATCAAGGTTTACATTACCTCCATCCCCGATACCTTGTTCTTTAACAAGATCAAAATTAAATCCAGCAATTTCTGTGACAAAAGCACTCAAAAAACCTGTAAGATTTACATTTTCGGCATTGACGTTAATATCACCACCATTTCCCGTGCCATAGACAGTTGTATCGATAGTGGCAACATTAGATAATTCTAGATTTTTGGTTGTAATGTTGATGTCTCCACCATTTCCCAAAGCACTACTGCGATTATTAACAGGATTTCTTCTCACTGAGGATAAACCAACATTATTGCGAATACTTACACCAATATTTCTGGCGACAATTGAATTTCCGATTATTTCTTCAGTAGTTTCTCCTCTAAAAGTATCTTCTTCACCAATAATCTTCACCGACTCGGTAGCATCAATATTTATATCTCCTGCGATGGTATCTCCTGAGCCTTGACCTTCGGCTATCCCTGCAAATAGTTCGCTTCTTTCTGATAGCGATAAATTTTTGGCATTGATATCAATAAAACCTCCTTCATCAGCACGCACATTCACTACTGCTTGTTGAGTTAGAGTAATATCACTTTTAGCTATGTCTTCAGAAAAATTTAGACTACCGTTTTGAGCAATAGTCACTGTGCCAGATCTGGATAATCCGCCTAATTCAACTTTTCCTCCTGGGGCGGTAATTCTTCCTCCTTCTAGATTTATATCTCCTCCAACCAAATGGATGTTATTACCTTTTGCTACTGTTAATCCAGCGTTATCAACAAAAGAACGATTAACAATATCCCCAGGTTCGTCACGAAAACCCAATCCAATAGGAGCATTAACTGTCAACAGCGGAGGATTTTCTAAATCTGCTGCGCTAAATTCGCCATCGTCAAATAAGATGCTACTAGCGCTACTACCATAAAACGAACCGCCAATATCAAGCCTGGCATTCTCGCCAAAGATAACTCCTGCGGGATTAATCAAGAATAAACTGGCACTGCCATTGGCTCGAATTAGACCATCAATGTTAGAAACACTTCCGCCTGTAACTCGACTGAAGATATTGGAGATGTCATTGGCATTGTTGAAAAACGCTGCATTTCCCGTACCAACCGAGAAGTCTTGGAAACTATGGAATAGATTACCTCCTCTCGTTTCTCCTCCCGTTATTACTGCACTATTACCATCTTGATTGACTTGAGTATTGACTGTCCCATCACTAGTGACCTGGGCTTGTGTAATGCTACTTGAAACGTAAAGACAACCGACGGTACAAAGGCTTACCTGTAAAGGGAAGAATAGAGCTTTTTTCATGGTGTATGTGAGATAGAGAAGCTTAGAGTTACGTCTAAAACACATACTACAGTGTTAGATATTACAGATATGACAAGTGCTTAACAAAAGTCAATTTGAGAGATTTAGTGGTACTTTCTTTCTTACTTTGCGATCGCTTTAAACAGAATCGTCAATCCAACCACAGTCGGGACAATCAAAGTGAACTGGGGGATTTTCTTTATCAAACTCATGTCTGCATTGAGGACAAACACCAGTGAAAAAAGGATGAGTATCTAGGATTTGTATCTGTTCTGATTGACTGTAACGAGAAGTGCGATCGCTAATCAGTTCATCACCATACCAAGAATAGCCTTGAGGACTCCATTGTTCTTCTATATGTGCGTTGGGGTCTAGTCTAAAATCCAAGCATTTATCAGTCTCGACACCAGATGGATGAACCGCACAGACTAAGTGAGGATTATGAGCATAAAGAGAACAGCGATCGCAGTCGGGAATTTTAGGCATGGTAAAAACTATTGATAACCGATGGTAATCTTAATGCTTTCCATTCCAACATTTAAAGCTTTATTTGCCGTATCATACATTTCTTGTGGCTGATAGATCGAACCATCCCAAAAAGCAATTTCATATTGATAGTAGCAATCGCCAACATAATATACTGCTAAAGCTGCACCATTGATACTTACTAGATGTTCCAGTTTCATGATTTTACTATACCCAAACAGAAGTTTAAGTTTTTATTACTCTTGACTTCGCCCATGCTAATCTAACAACTTTGAGAGTCAACTATTACCGAACGTGAGCGAACAACTAGAATTATTCAACATCAGATCAGCTTATCGAGTAGAGCAACCAAAAGAGTTGATGAGCAAAGAAGCTCTACTTAAATGGAAAGCTAGAATATTTAAGCATCAACAACACACCCTCAACACCAAACCACCACAGCAAACTAGTTTGTTTGACCCACCCAGAAGTCATTGTGATAGCGATGCGATTAATCCTTTTGAATTGAAGCTGCATAATGCCCAGTTCTATAGGATGAAAGAACATCAAGAAAGAATCTGTATCTATTTCATCATTGATAATGCTTTGCCCCTGCTGCTGTACGTTGGTGAAACCCTACAGACGGCAAAACAGCGATGGAATGGAACTCATGACTGCAAAGACTACGTGATGAACTATGTAGAACTGCATCGTAAGTATGGCTTGGAAGTAAAAATGTGTAGTGCTTTTTGGCACGATACGCCAGAAAATAGAACGGGAAGATTGAAGCTAGAGCGAGAATTAATTCACAGATGGCAGTCACCGTTTAATAAAGAGAATTGGAGCAAGTACGGTAAACCATTCGGGAAGATTTAAAATAGGGCGTTCGCAAGACAAAGTAAGTTTTTTAGGCGAAAAAGTATGAATTAATTTAATGGCTAGAGTAAGATAATGCTAGAAAATTATAATTTAAGCTAAACCATGAAAATTATCTATCTCTTATCATTAATTCTTGGTTTTAGTTCGGTAAATCTTGTTGCACCCCAAAAAACTCTAGGTTCAACTCCTGTTGCTCAATTAGAAAATATTGGCAAAATCACAACTTCGGTTTTAGACAAGCTAGGCTATGAGTGCGACACAGCAAGCGCAGCGGGTATAATTTGCCGTAAATGTTCTGAGCAAAGCATTGTTACCGAAAAATGTACCGCTTATATCTGCGATAGCGTTACTAAAAAATGTCGTAAAAAAGAAGCGACTCTTCCCAAGTTGCCTAATTCCAATAGCAATCAAGACGAAAGAGAATCAGAATCACTATCCATTCCTGGTATTTAAAAACTAATTAGAAACAGTATTAATCGCTTCTCTACCTTCACGTTCTGCTGCCTCACTCGTATAGAAAATATCATCGAGTTCGTAGACCATGCCATAATCATCTATGATGCTGTATTTATAGCAATCTGCTGAAGTGTAGTAGATTGCCAGCGTGTATTGATTGATGCTGATGACTTGGATGATACTCATAATTTGGGGTGAAACTAGCGAAGCTGTCACCAGGGGCAATCTAGCTTGAAACCCTTGCCCCATAAGCATTTTAAAATCGACGATCAAGCAGCAATCTGAATTGGCAACCTTTCATCAAGATTCAAGCGGAAA
>Ga0209303_1000378_pt1 | contig 35526 bp, 30 predicted proteins | sample SidtaG_3_FD_187449 | JGI IMG/M metagenome (GOLD analysis project Ga0209303, IMG submission 187449) | Marine algal microbial communities from Sidmouth, United Kingdom - Sidmouth_Asex1 metaG (SPAdes) (version 2) | ecosystem: Host-associated > Algae > Red algae > Unclassified | place: Sidmouth...
GTTTCTAATTTGATTGCCGCAGAATATGTTGCACGTTTTAATTTCGTCATTTTTTCACCCAAATTTGTATGCTTATTAGCATAACATTTCTTTCTTAATGGGTGGCCAAAATTACTCTACCACTACACTAGCGTCTTTTTAAACTTATACAATTTTATTTTTACTAAACTTAAGTAATACCAATTGAATTAATGAATTGATCACTTAGCGATAATTTAAAGGTTTATAAGGAAGGCATTGATCAGGGTGGGATCACACATTTCGGTTAAATAACACGGTATAATAAATAAATTTTGAACTTTATAGGCATGTGAAGATCTGATCAATATCAAAAATCAATAAACCTTATTTATCATGTCATTATTTCAAGATATTGAAAGCATTGAAGATCATCGCGTAGACGCAAATAAATATTACGAACTATCTGATATTATCTTCTTAACAATAGCCGCCATACTTTGTGGTGCCAAGGGTTGGAAAGCGATTAATATCTTTGGGGAAGCTCAACTTGATTGGTTAAAAGAATACAGAGATTTTAGTCACGGTATTCCCACAAGACACTCTATTGGACGAATTATAAGGGGTCTCAAGGCTGATAGTCTTGTCTCATGCTTTATTAATTTTTCAAATGCTATTCGAGAAAGTGACGCTAAAGAGCATATCAGCTTTGATGGTAAAGTCGTTTGTGGCTCCAAACATGGAGAAATAGACGCTTTACAATTAATGACCGCAATGGTTGTAGAAAACGGCCTGATAATTTACCAAAAAGAAACGTCGACAAAAACCAATGAAATTCCAGTCATGCAATCAATGCTAGCGAGTATGAATATTGAAAATGCAGTCATTACCGCGGATGCTATGCATTGCCAAACTGAAACGACGCAGTTGGTACGCGAAGGTAAAGGCGACTACGTACTGCAAGTAAAAAAGAATCAGGGAAAATTACTCAAAGAAATTGAAGCGTATTTTCATGTCGTTGAACGTGATTTCCCGCAGCGATTAGAGGATAACCTTTTTCAGGAATTAGATGGCGACCATGGGCGGATTAATGAGCGAGAATACCGCTTATTACCCATATCAAAATGGTTTGATGAAACAGAAAGGTTCAAGGATAGCTTCGCTGTAGTACAAGTAAAACGTACTCGGCAACTGAAGACGAAAACAGAGCAAGAAACATCTTATTATATAACGTCACTCAAAGAAGGCGCACAAGAAGTGGCTGGTTATATAAGAGGTCATTGGGCGATAGAAAATAGCCAGCATTGGATATTAGACGTCACATTTAGGGAAGATGAGAGCCAAATTTATGCTAATGACGGAGCGATAAACTTAGCAACAATCAGACGCAAGCTGCTGAATTTAATCAAAGCACACCCATTAAAAGATAGTGTTGCAGGTAAAATGCAACGAGCATGTTGGGATGCTACATTCAGAGCGGAAGTTTTGTTTGGTCAAAAATCAAGCAAAGCATAATCCCGCCCTGAGGCATTGATTAAAATAATGGTTATTCTTGGTAACTGCTCCTCCTGCGTTACTCTATTATCCTACATGCATGTAGGAACCTTTCAATATCAATAACGATGCTTGTAGGCCTTTAAAAATCGCCCTTGGGAGCTCATTAGACAACTGATAACTTCACAAAATAAATAAAACATAGCTTACTATGTTTAAATTATTTCGTTTATTCTAAGTATTCTAATGCATCTCTAAGTGACTAATTCATTATTTCAATTGGTATAAGGGCTATTATCCTAGTTTTTCTTCTAACCAAGGCTTAACTTTTACAAGTGCTGCAACTAAGTTTTCAGGTTGGCTACCACCAGCTTGTGCCATGTCTGGACGACCACCACCTTTTCCACCAACCTGTTGTGCTACCACATTAACTAGCTCTCCGGCTTTAACTGTATTAGTTAGGTCTTTTGTTACTCCGGCAATTAAGCTCACTTTGTCGTCGTTTGCCGTCGCTAGAAAGATAATGGCTGAGCCCATTTTATTTTTAAGATCGTCTACCATGCCTCGTAACGATTTTGCTTCAGTGTTTTCGAGGTTGGCGATAAGTACTTTTACACCGTTAATATTAATTGCTTGGCTAACTAAGTCAGAACCTGCTTGAGCTGCTAATTTTTGTTTTAACGCTGTTATTTCTTTTTCTAGTTGTTTACCTTTGGTAATAAGTAACTCAACTTTATTTGCTGCGCCATTAGTATCAGACTTCACCATAGAAGCAATTTTATTGAGTGCGTTAGTTTGTTCATCAACAAAGTTTAATGCGCCATTTCCTGTGTAAGCTTCTATACGCCTAATGCCAGCGGCAACACCTGACTCTGAAGATATTTTAAATAAACCAATATCACCAGTGTGGTTTACATGTACGCCACCACACAGTTCAGTAGAAAAGCTACCGAGAGTAACTACGCGCACTTCTTCATCGTATTTTTCACCGAACAATGCCATAGCGCCTTTTTCTTTTGCTTGCTCTATTGCCATTAATTCGGTGTTGCGTTGATGGTTATTGCATATTTCATTGTTTACTAAGCGTTCAACGGTGTGTAATTCTTGTGTGGTTAACGCTTCAAAGTGAGAAAAATCAAAGCGAAGCTTTTCAGCATCACATAACGATCCTTTTTGCGTAACATGATCACCTAATACCATACGTAGTGCTGCATGGAGTAAATGCGTTGCGGTATGGTTTTTAACGATATTACTGCGCTTTTCAAGATTTATTTCAGCGTCTACTTTTTGGTTTAATGAGAGTGTTGCTAGAGCTACACCTTGATGAGCAAATGCGTTACCTACTTTAACAGTATCTTTAACTTCAAATATTCCGTTTTTAAAACGTAATAACCCAGAATCACCTACTTGACCGCCAGATTCTGCATAAAAAGGAGTTTCATTAAGAATTACAACCCCCTGCTCTCCGGTTTGTAGCTCTTTTACTGATTGTCCGTTAGTAAATAGTTCAACCACCGTTGAAGACAGTTGATACTGTGTGTAACCTTTAAAGTAACTTTTTTGTTCAGATTTTAATTGCTCATTATAATTTGTACCAAATTGGCTTGCTTGTTGTGCCAATTCACGTTGACGAGTCATGGCTAAATCAAAGCCTACTTGGTCGATTATTAAATTACGTTCGCGGGCAATATCTGCCGTTAGATCTGCCGGAAAACCATAAGTATCATAAAGTTTAAAAACATCTTCACCTGAAATTACAGTGCCATTCAAGTCTGTTAGCATATTTTCAAGTAAGGCTAAACCACGGTCTAACGTTCGTGCAAATTGCTCTTCTTCGATACGTAATATTTTTTCAATAATAGCGAGTTGATCATTTAGCTCTGGATATGCGCTGCCCATTTGTTTGGCAAGTGATGCAACAATTTTGTAAAAGAAGTTAGTTTTAGCGCTTAATTTATGACCATGTCGAACAGCTCGACGAATTATTCGTCTTAGTACGTAACCACGACCTTCGTTTGAAGGCATAACTCCGTCAATGATTAAGAAACTACATGAGCGAATATGATCGGCAATAACACGCAATGATTTATGAGCTAAATCTTCACAATTTAATTCTTTAGCAATGTCGCCAATTAACCCTTGAAAAATATCTATTTCATAGTTGCTATGCACACCTTGTAAAATAGCAGCAATACGCTCTAAGCCCATACCCGTATCGACCGAAGGCTTAGGAAGTTGCTCCATTGTTCCGTCAGCTTGACGATTAAACTGCATGAAAACTAAGTTCCAAATTTCAATGAAGCGGTCACCATCTTCGTCAGGAGATCCAGGAGGCCCACCAAAAATTTCTTCACCATGGTCGTAGAATATTTCAGAACACGGTCCACACGGACCTGTGTCACCCATTGACCAAAAGTTATCAGATTCATATTTTTTATCTGCTGATTTGTCACCTATACGAATAATTTTTTCGACAGGTACACCTATTTTTTCAGCCCAAAATTTGAAGGCTTCTTCATCTGATTCATAAACAGTAACTAGCAATTTTTCTTTAGGTAGTTTTAATACTTGTGTAAGAAATTCCCAAGCATATTGAATAGCTTCTATTTTGAAATAATCACCAAAGCTAAAGTTACCTAACATTTCGAAAAATGTATGATGACGGGCTGTATAACCTACATTTTCTAAATCATTATGCTTACCACCTGCTCTAACACAACGCTGCGAAGAAGTAGCACGAGTATAACTACGTTGCTCTGCACCTAAAAAAACATCTTTAAAAGGCACCATTCCAGCATTAGTAAAGAGTAAGGTCGCATCGTTACTCGGAACTAAAGAGCTACTTGGTACAATTTGATGTTGTTTAGATGCATAAAAATCTAGAAAGACTTGGCGTAATTCAGCACTCGTTTTAATCATGAGAAATCCAATTCGTTAACATTTAATTTATTAAATATGTATTTGGTTGATTTATAAAATAGAGAATATTTCATCTGAGGTAAAACCTCTACTTTGTAAAAATCGTACACGCTTTGCTTTATCTTTTTGATCGATAATTGCGACTGTACCAAAACGTTTATTATACGCAAGCTCAGCTTGAAGATACCAATCAATTTGTTGATTATTCTTTAATTGCGTAATTATAGATGAACTAACGCCTTTTTTATTGAGTTCGTTCTCAATATATAGCCAACCGTAACCTCGATTTACCCGTGTTCTAAAAATACTTTCAGCAAAACGGTCGTGGCTTAAATAGTTTTGCTCAATAAGGAATTCAATCACAGGAGGTATTTCATCTTGATCAAATTTTCTTAATAAAAGCTTTTGAGTTATCTCTTTAGATGAATGCTCTCTTCGAGATAACAAGCCAATAGCAGAATGTAAAATACGTTTATTCAATGCAGGAGAGACCTTTACAATAACTAAGGTTATTTTACTGATTTTTTGAAGTAATTAAATAAGGGATTGCAATGATGAAGCTATAAAATATACTTCGTGGCTACCACTCAAACTCATATTGCTGCTGTTCATTAGCTTGCTCTGCAAGACCTATATGCACACCTAATAACCTAACTGATTTACCCTCCCCTCGTGATAACGCTTCTTGTAGTAACTTTTCAAATAGAGTGTCATCAAAATAATCTTGTTTAAATTCTTTTGTCGTTTGATGGAAATCGTTGAATTTTACTTTAACACCCAATTTACTAATATTTCGGGTTTTGAGGTGATGCTCAGCACGATTTTTTAATTCTGGGATAAGCTTTTCATACATGTAACGACTAAGCTCTTCAAACGAATTAGTATTTTGCGAGAATGTTCTTTCAACCCCAACTGACTTAGGAATGCGGCTGGTAATAACTGCACGATTATCTATTCCTTGGCATTTATCCCATAAAGAAATACCTAACTTGCCAAATTGATTGATTAGGCTCGCTTTATCGTAATTAATAACGTCTAAACCACACACTAGTCCGTGTGCTTTTAATTTTTCATAGGTAACTTTACCAACACCAGGTATTTTACTTAACGGCATTTTTTTTATAAATTCATTTACATTGTTAGGCGTAATAACACATTGGCCGTTAGGTTTATTTTCGTCACTGGCTATTTTTGCTAAAAATTTATTTGGGGCAATCCCAGCAGAAGCGGTAAGGTTTAATTCAGTATAAATATCTTGTCTGATTTGTTGAGCAATGAGCGTAGCACTACCATAAAAATGAAATGAGTCGCTAACATCTAAGTAGGCTTCATCTAAAGATAAAGGCTCAACTAAGTCAGTATATCTTTTAAATATTTCTCTAATTTGAATTGATGTTTCTCTATAAACGTTCATCCTGCCATTAACGATAACAAGTTCAGGGCAAAGTTTTAATGCTTTAGCGTTTGGCATTGCCGAACGCACACCAAATTGACGCGCTATATAATTAGATGTAGATAAAACGCCTCTAGCTCCTTTACTACCAACAGCAATAGGCACGTTTTTTAATGATGGATTATCTCTCATTTCTACAGCAGCATAGAAACAATCCATGTCTACATGAATAATCTTTTGCATATTAATTCTTTAGAAAAACCACTGTATTAATATACATGCACCTTAACTGTGCATCAAGTTAAAATGCCTCAATAGGCTAAATAGACTGAGGTTAATTCAAATTTTTCGCTTATCTATACTGAGTTTTTATTAGAAACTATTTTCAATAGCCCTTTTTTTAAAAACACAATAAAGTGGTTACCATGAAGATATTTAATAAAAGAATAAGCCATTTACCTTGCAGTAGAAAACATATTGAATGAATATTGCCTAGATTAGTCTCTTACGGACAAGGATATCCCTCAGTGTTAAACACGCATTAATACCATTATCCAGTTTTAAAGCGCACTTAAAGCAAGACTAGATGTTTTTAATATCTATTGAATTTTCATTATTGGCTATTTTTTCTCGGGCGATCCTTTTTTCACAAGGCTTTTCACAATCACACGCCTTTTCAATCCCCATTGAAGATAAACCGCCACATGAACCAGCTAGCGTTTTATGTTGAAAGATATAGCCTACTGCCATTGCTGCAAATATAACCAAGAAAAAACATAATGTAATTAAAAAAATACCCACGATATAACCTTAAATTTTGTTAAATGTTTGATTTATCTAAAATACGCTAAAGCAAATATTGAGACCAAGTATACGCGTACAATATTCTCAGAATATTAATCTTTCTATCACCCAAAACAGCGAGTAAATAAGCACAGGTTATTTAAGATATTGAGCAAATTTTACCGTGCTTTGCTCAACAAAGCCATTTTCTGATTTACTAATAAAATAAGCAGCAATGTCATTTTTTTCTGCAAAAGCTAAAGCTTCTTTTTCACCCATAACCATTAATGCTGTAGATAAGCCATCGGCAGTCATTGATGATGGATGAATAACCGTAACGGAAACAAGTTTGTGGTTAATTGGTTTTCCTGTAGCGGGATCAATAATATGAGAGAAACGTTGCCCGCCAGATTCAAAATAAATTCTATAATCACCCGAAGTAGCAACCGCATTATCTTTTGGAACAATGGCTTGTTGAACAGCCCGCTCGGTTGTTATAGGTTTTTCTATCGCGGCAACCCATAACTCACCTGTATGCTTAAAGCCTTTTAAGCGCATTTCACCACCAATTTCTACAAGATAGTTATGCAGGCCTTTACTCTCTAATAACTCGGCAATAAAGTCGACTCCGTAGCCTTTTGCTATTGTAGACAAATCAACGTACAAGTTAGGTATTTTTTTACTTAATTTATTCCCTTTCAATACAAGATGGTGAATGCCAACCGCTGTTTTAGCTTTATTAAGCAAAGCCTCAGTAGGTTCTTTTTCAGGTAGGTAGTTAGGTCCAAACCCCCATAAATTAACTAAAGGTCCTACGGTTACATCTAACTTACCTTGACTTAATTTACCTAAGCGAAGCGACTCTTTAATAACACGTGTTAACCCTTTGGAAATGGTGACAGGTTCCAAAGAAGTTGACTGGTTAAATCGTGATAATTCGGAATCAGTAATATAGGTAGACATTTCTTGGTTAATATTAGCTAACGCTTTGTCTATGTCTTTTTGTAATAATTGAGTATTAACAGAGTCATGTTCTATTATCACTTTAATACTATAAGTAGTCCCCATTGTTCTACCTTGCAGTAGAACTTCTTTTTTATCTAAGTTTTTACTCGGGAAACACCCCGAAAGTAATGTTAAAACAACAATTATTAATATTAAGTTTTTCATGAAACTTCCCAAAATTATTGTTTATGTAAATACACTGTTCAGATAGTTCTACAAATAAAGTGTTTTTATATAAATAATAAAAGACGACCTAAGTCGTCTTTCTATATTGAATATCACTTTGATATTTTAAGGGTTTAGCTAAGAATGATGACGTTAGTGCAAGGAGAGAACGCGGAGTCTAGTTTACTAGGTGAGCATTCTCGACAAAACAATTACGCCATCAGGCAAGCTAAAACTTAAAATTAGCCACCAAAGTCATCCAACATGATATTCTCGTCTTCTACACCAAGGTCTTTAAGCATATGAATTACCGCAGCATTCATCATTGGAGGACCACACATGTAGTACTCACAATCTTCAGGTGCTTCATGATCTTTCAAGTATTGTTCATGTAATACATTATGAATAAAACCTGTTAGGCCATCCCAGTTATCTTCTGGTTGAGGATCTGATAATGCAACATGCCATTCAAAGTTATCATTATCAGCCGCTAAGCCATTATAATCATCTTCATAAAACATTTCACGTTTAGAACGAGCACCATACCAGAACGACATTTTACGTTTAGAGTTTAAACGTTTGAGTTGATCGAATATGTGTGAACGCATTGGCGCCATACCAGCACCACCACCAACAAATACCATTTCATTATCAGTTTCTTTAGCAAAAAACTCACCAAATGGACCTGAAATAGTTACTTTGTCACCTGGCTTTAAGCTAAAGATATACGATGACATTTTACCTGCTGGTAAATGTAACCTACCTGGAGGAGGCGTAGCAATACGCACGTTAAGCATAATAATGCCTTCTTCTTCAGGGTAGTTAGCCATTGAGTATGCACGTAACGTATCTTCATCAACTTTTGATTCAACATCAAAAAAGCCAAAATGCTCCCAATCACCACGGTATTGATCATCAATATCAAAGTCACTGTATTTAACGTGATGTGCAGGTGCTTCAATTTGAATATAACCACCGGCTTTAAAAGGTACTGATTCACCGTTTGGAATTTGGAGTTTGAGCTCTTTAATGAACGTTGCTTTGTTATCGTTTGAAATAACTTCACATTCCCATTGTTGAACACCGAAGATTTCATCTTCAACTTCAATTACCATGTCTTGCTTAACAGCAACCTGACAAGCTAAACGACAACCTGTTTTAGCTTCACGCTTGGTAATATGTCCTTCTTCGGTGGGTAAAATATCACCACCACCTGAGTGCACTTCTATGCGACACTGGCCACAAGTACCGCCACCACCACAAGCTGAAGGAATAAAAATACCTTTATCAGCTAATGCATTTAATAACTTACCACCAGCAGATGTTACTACTGCCTTATCAGGGTCGCCATTTATACTAATAGTTACGTCGCCATCTGCAACCAGCTTTGATTTAGCAAATAAGATGACTAGAACCAGAGCTATAACGATCGCAGTAAACATGCCTACGCCGAGAATAATTTCCATCGACTTTTCCTTATACTTTTCTAGGGGAATACAAAAACATATTTGTATTCCTAGTTAATCTTATTATAACGAAATACCACCGAAAGAAAGAAAGCCAAAAGCCATCAATCCAGCAGTAATAAACGTAATACCCAAACCTTTAAGTCCATTTGGTACATCAGAATACTTCATCTTTTCGCGAATACCAGCAAGCAATACAATAGCAAGTGCCCAACCAATACCTGAACCTATACCATAAACTACCGACTCACTAAGCGTTAAGTTTTTAGATACCATAAACGATACCGCACCAAATATTGCACAGTTAACCGTTATTAATGGTAAAAATATACCTAATGCTTGATATAACGCTGGAAAGTATTTATCCAGAACCATTTCAAGAATTTGAACTAAAGCAGCGATAACACCTATAAAGGTAATAAATGATAAAAAGCTTAAATCAATTGAGTCTTTAGGATCAGTAATGTTCATCAAGCTATCGAGTGTGCCAGGCGCTAATAGAGCTTGGTATATAATTTGGTTTACGGGTACCGCAATACCTAAAACCACTATAACCGCAACGCCTAAACCAATAGCCGTGTCTACTTTTTTAGAAACCGCTAAAAAAGTACACATACCTAAGAAAAACATTAGTGCAATATTTTCAATAAATATTGCTTTAATTAAAATTGCTAAATAATGTTCCATCAAATTAATCCTTCTCTACTTGTTCTGGTTTCCATTGGCGAATTGCCCAAATAATAAAACCAATCACGAAGAATGAACTGAACGGAAGTACTAATAAACCGTTCGCTTGATACCAACCACCGTTTTGAATAAGTGGTAAAATTTCAATATTAAAAATAGTACCAAAGCCAAGTAGTTCACGGAAAAAAGCAACCGTCATTAAGATAAATCCATAACCTAAACCGTTACCAATACCATCTATAAAACTTACAAAAGGTTTCTCTTTCATAGCAAACGCTTCTGCACGACCCATTACAATACAGTTGGTAATAATTAAGCCAACAAATACTGATAACTCTTTTGATAATTGATACGAAAAGGCTTTAAGAACCTGATCAACTACAATTACTAAAGAGGCTATAATAGCCATTTGTACAATAATACGAACGCTTGAAGGTATTTGATTACGAATAATCGAAATAAACAAGTTTGAAAATGCCGTTACCGCAATAACTGCAAGTGACATTACCAAAGCATTTGCCATTGAACTTGTTACTGCTAACGCAGAACATATGCCCAGTATTTGTAATGCTATAGGGTTATTATCAAAAATAGGTCGAGTTAAAACCTTATTAATTTCTGATGCCATTAGTTAAGACCTCCCTTAGCTATTGATGCACGATGTTTTTTAATAAAAGGTTTGTACCCTTCATCATCAAACCAAAATTGTAAGGTGTTAGTAACACCGTTACTCGTTAAAGTAGCTCCTGATAAAGCATCAACCGCATAGGCATCATCTGCTTTTGCGCCGCCTTTAACTAATTTAATTTTAGGTTCTCCCTGTTCATCGTAAATTTTCTTACCTTGCCACAATACCTTCCATTTAGGGTTCATCACTTCTGCCCCTAAACCGGGAGTTTCCTTGTGATCAGAATATACAAGACTACGAACAGTATTTAGGTCAGACTCTAAACCCACATACCCGTACATTAAATCCCACAGACCTGAACCAACAATAGGGAAAACAACTGTTTCAACATCATCTGCATCGTTATTAACTAAAAATACCACTGCTGTTTTTGATTTGCGATTAATACCCGCCATATCATTTTCAGGGATTTCAGACATTGACACATCACGCGAATTACGTCGTTCGTCAAAGTTTTTAACTTTGACATAACAAGTATCGGTATCGTCATTCTTAACAACAGTACATGACACTTCGCCTGACTCTAAGTTAACAATAGAGGCAAATACATATTTATTATACGTAGCAACAATACTTTTAGATTCACCACCAGCTGCTTTAACATTTTCAGCTTCTAGCGCAACCTCTAATAATTTAGAGGTTTCTAAAATTTTAGTTTGTTGATCAAGTAATTTATTTGCAACTTGTAAAGGCTTAAGTTGAACCGCAGAAATAGATACTAATGCAGCACAAACTAAACATACAATTAATACAAAACCAATGGTTTTGATAGGAGTTTCTTTATTACTAGACATTACGAGCAAGCCTCCTTTTAACATTACTTCGTACAACAAAGTAATCGAATAAAGGTGCGAACAAATTAGCGAATAAAATAGCTAACATTACACCCTCTGGGAATGCAGGATTTACTACACGAACCAGAACCACCATGATACCAACTAAAGCACCAAACCAGTATTTACCCGTATTAGTGAATGACATGGTGACAGGATCTGTCGCCATAAACATCATACCAAAAGCAAAACCACCTACAACTAAATGCCAATACCACGGCATTGCAAACATTGCGTTAGTATCGCTGCCAATGAAGTTAAAGAGTAATGAAGTAACAACCATGCCACCAAATACACCTAAAACAATCCGCCACGATGCAATACCTTTGTAGAGTATGTATGCTCCACCTAATAAAATAGCAAATGTTGAAACTTCACCAACTGAACCAGGAATAAAGCCCCAAAATGCATCCCACCAGCCAGAATTTATTGCGTAACTAATTTCGCCTACGCTAGCTGCCGCGCCAGCCGCAAGAGCGGTAGCACCTGAGTAACCGTCTACAGCAACCCACACAGAGTCACCTGAGATTTCAGCCGGATAAGCAAAGAATAAAAATGCACGCCCTGCTAACGCTGGGTTTAAAAAGTTTTTACCTGTGCCGCCAAATATTTCTTTCGCTACAACAATACCAAAGGTTATACCTATAGCAACTTGCCACAATGGAATAGAGGCAGGAACAATAAGCGCAAATAAAATAGAGCTTACGAAGAAACCTTCGTTAACTTCATGTTTACGCACTGCGGCAAATAATACTTCCCAAAAACCACCAACAATAAAAGTTACTGCATAGATAGGTAAGAAAAATACGGCACCGTAGAGCATCATACCAAAAGTGCTTGTATCAGCAGTTAAGCTTCCTCCTAACATTTCAAACAAGCTAACTTGCCATGTATCAGGTAATGAATAACCCGCAATTAATGCTTCAGTCGCTTGGAAGCCAATATTATACATGCCAAAAAACATGGCAGGAAATACCGCTAACCAAACGGTGATCATAATACGTTTAAGGTCAATACTGTCACGTACGTGAGTTTTGCCTTTGTTAACGTAACCAGGAGTAAATAAGCCTGTTGCTACCGCTTCGTATAGCGCAAACCATTTCTCATGTTTACCGCCTTTTTCAAAATGCGGTTCTATATCTTCTATAAACTTTTTCACACCCATGACTAACCTTCCTTCTCAATTATGGTTAGGCAATCACGAAGTAGAACGCCGTAATCTGTTTTGCCTGGACAAACAAACGTACAAAGCGCTAAATCTTCTTCATCTAGCTCTAAAGCACCAAGTTGTTGTGCACTGTCGGTATCACCAGCAGCTAAATCACGCAAAAATAACGTGGGTAATATATCTAGCGGCATTACTCGTTCGTAGTTTCCAATTGGAACCATTGCGCGTGAGCTGCCGTTAGTCGTGGTTGTCATATTAAATAATTTCTTTGGAAAGAAATGTGACATATAAGCACGAGTTACTGAAAATTTATTCGGTCCAGGATACATGTAACCAATAAATTCTTTTTCACGGCCTTCTAAAATCAACGATAGCTGAACATGATAACGACCTAAATAACCATGAACACCTTTAGCTACACAACCCATTAATAATGAGCCAGAAACTACACGTAATTCGCCTTCATCGGCTTCATTTGCTATTAACTCGTCAGTTGAAGCACCCAATATAGTTCTTACTAAACGTGGGTTCTTAGCAGCAGGACCTGCTAACGATATAACGCGCGAGGTATAAAGCTCACCCGTTGTAAATAACTTACCAAAAGCAATAACGTCTTGATAACCCAAGTGCCAAGCGAATTTATCTGCACTTACTGATTTTAAAAAGTGCATGTGTGTACCAACAAGGCCTGCTGGATGCTTACCAGCAAACTCGTTAACTTTAACCTGGGGTACTACAGGAATATTAGCTTGTGGGAACTTACTAACAAAAACATCACCTTCAGTTAAGCGTGTAAGAACAGTTAAGCCGTGCTTAAATGCTTCAGATTGTTCGTTAATAATAATTACAGGATCAGCCGCATTTGGGTTTGTATCCATCGCACTAACAAAAATTGAAACAGGCGTTGAATCAATTGCCGGAGTTTTGCTGTAAGGACGAGTACGTAACGCTGTCCATAAGCCAGAATTAACTAAATTATCAACAACGTCTTGGCGAGCTATGGTAGAAAGTTCATTCGCCGTGTAGCTTTTAAACGTTTCTTGCTCGTTGCCATCTATTTCGATAACGACTGATTGTAAAACACGTTTTTCACCACGGTTGATTTGTGTAACAACACCTGATGCTTGAGCTGTGAATTTAACGCCGGGATTCTTTTTATCTTCAAAAAGAACCTGACCTTTTTTTACGCGATCATCCACTTTAACAAACATGGTTGGTCGCATACCCACAAACTCTTCACCTAGTGTTGCAATGGTTTTAATGGCATTGCCATCGTGGATCACTTGTTGGGGCGAACCAACTACAGGTATATCCAGACCTTTTTTTATTGTAATCATAAACACATGCACTACTTTTGATGGGAGTATTAAAATCAAAAAATATTGAGTTTATTTTTATATAAGAATAATAAACGCGAATAAAATGATGATTTCAGTGTATTTCAGCAAGAAACATAATTGAACTTGTTTCCACTGGCTCTAGGTTAAAATTTTTTCTGGCGCGATTTTAGCACAATAATTCTGTGTCATTCTATGGGCGCCGCAACTTTTCATTATAATTTAGACTAAAAATTACTATTTTGCTCAAAATTCGACCATGAAGGTTTATTTAGCATATAAAAAAGCCGATAATTTCTCTATCGGCTTTTTATAGGTTTTATTAGGGTCTGTTGATCTTTCGAGGTTATTTTTACAGCAAGGTGTTTGATATTTAGACAAGGCAGAGTATGTGAAGTGTAGCTAGCTACTCGAACATACGATAACGACGTATAAATTTCAAACAGGTACTGCCCTCTGGGTTCATTTAAAACGAATTTACTCATTGCTGTTCGCTTCTTTAATAGAATAACGATTAGACAAAGCTCACATCGCGATTAAATTCGTTTTAAATTGAGTAAAATTTAACCCTGAAAGATCAACAGACCCTAAAGTTTTTAACGATTTTTAAAAATCAATCTAGGTGATTAATTTCTACCATTGGGTTAACGTCGGCGTTGTAATCAACCCCTTCAACACCAAATCCAAACAATTTTAAAAACTCTTTATGGTACCCACTATAATCTGTTAACTCGTCTATTGTATCGGTATCAACCGTATTCCAAATATGAGTAATACGTTGTTGAACACTGTCTTCTAATTCTTTGTAATTTTGTCGTAAACGACCAGCTTCATCTATGCGAGGGTTTTCGCCGTAGATATTTTCAAGAAATAGGTTTTGAATTTGCTCAATACAACCTTCATAAGTGCCATCAGCTTTCATTACTTTAAACATTGCTGAAATGTATAACGGCATAATAGGAATAGCAGAGCTTGCTTGAGTAACCACCGCGTTTAAAGAAGTTACATAGGCTTCACCTTTAATCGATTGAGTAGAATCTTTAATCGCTGAAGCGGCGCGATCTAAATCTTCTTTGGCTTTACCTATTGTAGCTTTACCATAAATAGGCCACGTTAATTCTTTACCTATGTATGTATACGCAACGGTTTTAAAGCCGTCAGCTAATACGCCAGCATCGTTAAGGGCTCTAATCCATAGCTCCCAATCTGCGCCGCCCATTACATCGATTGTGCCTTGAATTTCTTCTTGGTTAGCGGCTTCAACCGATACAGAATCAATAACGCGTTTAGAGGTGTTTAAATTTTTAGTGGTAACGCTTTGCCCAATAGGTTTAAGCGTTGATGAATAAACTACGCCGGTATCTGGATCTGTTCGACGAGGTGAGGCTAAGCTATAAACTATTAAGTCAATTTGCCCTAGCTCCTCTTTAATGGTGTTAATGGCTTTGGTTTTTATTTCGTGTGAAAAAGCATCGCCATTTATATTTTTTGCCCAAAGACCCGCATCATCTGCCGCTTTTTGAAATGCTGCAGTATTATACCAACCTGCTGAAGCTGTTTTCTTTTCAGTGGGTGGTTTCTCAAAAAATATACCTAACGTTTTAGCATTATTACCAAATGCAGCCGTAATTCTAGAGGCTAAGCCGTAACCCGTTGATGCACCAATAACCAGTACATTTTTAGGTTTGTTGTTAGCTTGCTGATGCTGTTTAACATAAGCAATTTGTTCGTTTACATGAGTATCGCAGCCTACTGGGTGCGCATTGGTACAAATAAAACCACGGATCTTTGGCTTAATAACCATAAAAAAACCTTATATTTATATATGTTATCGATTAATGAGCTCAATATGTCTCTCATTTTTAAAAGCATAGTTTACGCTGCTAAAAAAAATAAGAGGTACGAGCAGTTAATGGTGGCAAGTTATTTACCCATCACACCTCATGCTGCAGAATTCAGCATATTGAAGTGAGATGGGTATAATGGCAGCCTGCTTACCTGTTTTGTAAATATTCTTTTAGTGTTAGGTCGCTATAATCACGAGCATTTTCGAGAAACGCTTGATAAGAATTTAACACTTTTGCAAAATCTTTATCTTTTTGTGCGGCTTCGTTTAGTACATCTTTAGTATGTTCTTTTAAAGTTGATAGTACTTCACTAGGAAATTGCTTTAATTCAACCTTATGCTCATTTATTAGTACTTTTAGGGCATTACTGTTACGTGCAGTATATTCATCAAGCATATCTTGATTTACCGCTTTAGCGGCAACACGTACTATTTCTTGTAAATCGTCTGGCAACGCGTTAAATGCTTTTTCGTTGATGATAAATTCTAACGTGGTTCCGGTTTCATGCCAAATAGAGGAGTAATAATAAGGAGCAACTTGATGAAAACCAAACGCAAGATCATTATAAGGCCCTAACCATTCAGATGCATCTAAAGCGCCACTTTGTAATGAAGAAAATATTTCACCACCGGCAAGGTTAATAGGAATACCTCCAGCACGTTTAAGCACTTCACCACCTAAACCGGGTATTCTCATTTTTAAGCCTTTAAGATCTTCTACTGAATTTATTTGTTTTTTAAACCAACCAGCAAATTGCCCACCAGAATTACCACCAGCCATAGGAATAAGCCCAAACGGTTTATATAAAGAGCTCCATAGCTCTAAACCACCGCCATAATGTAACCAAGCATTCATTTCAGTTGCTGTCATTCCAAAAGGAATGGTACTGAACATTTGCGCAGCAGGTATTTTACCTTTCCAGTAATAAGCGCCACTGTGCCCCATTTGCGCGGTGCCTTGCGATACGGTATCAAATACTTCCAAAGCGGGTACAAGCTCGCCTGCACCAAATACTTTTATCGTTAAACGTCCTGCACTCATTCTTTCAACGTACTGAGATAATCTTTCTGGTGCGGTACCCAAACCAGGAAAGTTTTTAGGCCATGAGGTTACCATTTTCCATTGGTACATTTTAACCTCGGCGATATTGGCTTGAGCCGTTGTTTGTTGATCTTTACCGCAACCGGTTAACACGACTAATGCACTAAGAATTAATGCTAAACCTATCTTCATCATTTTATTTTTACCTAATATCATTTTTTATCCGTATATTTTTTGAGGTAACCACGTTATAAGTTCTGGCCAAATAGCTAAAACACCTAACAAGAATAATTGTATTAATATAAAAGGCATAACCCCTTTGTAAATTTCGATAGTTTTAAGGCTTTTATGCGCAACACCTCGTAAATAAAATAATGCAAAACCAAATGGCGGTGTTAAAAAGGAGGTTTGTAAATTAATGGCAATCATAATCCCTAACCATATTGGGTCAAGCCCCATCGCTAATAATATTGGCGCTACGATAGGAACAACAACAAAAGTAATTTCAATAAAGTCTAAAATAAAACCTAAAAAGAATATAATTAGCATGACAACGATGGTTGCACCTATTATACCACCGGGAATATTTTCAAATAATCCATGAATTAACTCCTCACCTCCAAAACCTCTAAAGACTAATGAAAATAAACTCGCTCCAATTAATATCAGAAACACCATTGATGATATTTTCAAGGTACTTTGCATAACCGCTTGTAAATTAACGATAGTTAATTGCTTTTGCCAAGCAGCGAGTATTAAAGCGCCCACCGCGCCTACTGCAGCGGCTTCTGTAGGCGTTGCATAACCCAATAATATAGAGCCTAAAACACAAGTCATTAACAACAAAGGAGGAATAAGCGCAGATAAAAAAATGCGATATTTGGGTTTTCCACCCATTAGTTTTGTAATTTCACCGTCATTAAGCGCAGGTACAATAGTGGGTTTGATTAACGCTAAGGTGAGAGTATAAAGAATATATAACCCAACTAAGATAAAACCTGGAATAACTGCCCCAGCAAATAAATCCCCAACTGAAACTGTTTTAGGGCTAAAAATTCCCATATTTAATTGCGCCTTTTGATAGGCACTAGAAAGTACATCTCCTAATAATACAAGGGCGATAGAAGGAGGAATAATTTGCCCTAAAGTTCCGGTTGCACAAATAATACCTGATGAATATTTAGGGCAATACCCTCTTTTTATCATAGTCGGTAAAGACAACATCCCCATAGTAACAACGGTGGCACCGACAATACCGGTACTTGCTGCTAAAATCATTCCAACAATCGTAACTGAAATACCTAAGCCACCCCTTAACTTACCAAATAATAACGTCATGGCATTTAACAAGTTTTCAGCAATTTTAGAGCGCTCTAACATTGCGCCCATAAATACAAATAAGGGTACAGCAAGGAGTGTTTGATTATTTACAATACCAAATAATCGATTGGGTAAGGCTGATAATATACTCGAGTCGAATACATCAAACAGGCTACCTATCCCAGCAAAAATCAACGCTGAACCCGCTAAAGAAAGAGCAACAGGATAACCAATGAGTAATACGATACAAACGAATAAAAACATCCACAAAGCTAAGTATTCCATTACTTAGTGCTCTTTATTGCAGTATTGCTTATAACAGTAGTATTAATCATATTTTCTGTTGCTAGAGCTGTATTTGTTTTTAACAAGATCTCACTCTCTCCATATAGATAAATAAGACTATTTTTTATAATCTCTGAAAAACCTTGTAAGATTAAAGTGATTGAAAATATCAATAAAAAGGTTTTACTAATATAAACAAAGGGTAAACCGCCAGGTTGTGCTGACGTTTCCATAATTCGCCACGATACCGATACGTAATTAAAGCTTATATAAAAAATAAATACGCAAACAGGTATAAGCAAAAAAAATGTCCCGAGCAAATCAACTAAAGCTTTAGTTTTTATAGAATATTTTTGATAAAAAACATCAATACGAACATGACTGCCTTCTTTTAAGGTATAAGCTGCTCCTAATAAAAATACTAGACCATGCATATACAACACAGATTCTTGCATGGCGATCCAACCAATATTAAAGCCATATCTAAGTACAACAATAAGAAAGGTGATCAGCACCATAAATAAGGTAAACCAAGAGATTATTTTTCCGGTTATTAGAGTGAAATTATCAATTGAATTGGCAAGAGTTGCTAGAAGCTGATTTCTCATTACTTTGAGAACCCATAAATTATAATTATTATATCGGTGAAAAATAACAGAATTTTAAAAGCGGAAACATCATTATTTAATAAAAATGTTGTTTCCGTGCTTAATTTGAACTTTTATATAAAACATTAAATCAGTTGTAACATCAATTTAAAGTTTACGTGGTTTAGTTTATAAATGGTTTTATAAAGAATGAAACTGCTTTTTATATCATTTTGCTATTTGTAATTGATGGATTCATAAAAAAAGGTAAAGATGAATAACGGTAAAGCCACTCTTTTTTGGTGTAGGTGTGTAAGGTTAGCATTGAAATTTTTTCGGTTAATTCGTTAGCCAAAATGCTATAAATGGCTTTGTGCCGCTGTTTAATTTTTACTCCCTCAAATAATGTTGAGATCAATACAATATTAAAATGAAATTGTTCAGAATTAAGCAAGCTAAATGGTAGTTTCTCCTTGGTAATATCTATATGTAATGGAGAAAAAACATCGATAAGTTTTTCTTCAATAATTAATTCAATAGCCATATATTCCCTCATGTTATTTTCATTAACATTACAATAAGCATAAGCTTATAAAATCAATTAAGCTACCAAATAAAGCTCCTAAATTAACTGGTTTTAGCTAAACATGTGTTTATCAAAGATAAATGGTTTTAAATATTTCTCATTATTGTGACTAGCAGCTATCAGTAATATTTGACACAATACTCAACCTTATTATTCACCTTTTGATGTCTTATTTATTATGATTAGCCCTTTCTTTTTTAACAATAAAAATGTTTTTTTAGACCGTTTCCCTGTAGGGCAAGTTAACCGAAGTTTACAAGCGTGGGATGCTGCTGACGAATATATAATAAATTATATAAACGATCATGGGTTACTAAAAGACAACAATAAAATATTAGTGGTTAATGATGCTTTTGGCGCTATCAGCTGTAATCTTTCTGAGCATGAGGTTTATTGTATTAACGATTCTTACACCAGCCAAATGGGTATAAAACTTAATATAGAACAAAATTATATTAGCGATAAAAACTTTACTTACCTAACCAGCATTGATGAGCTGCCAGAAAATATAGATCTTATTTTATATAAAATTCCAAAAAGTAAATCGTTACTCATTGATCAGTTTACCCAAATAAGTACTCAATATAATCAAAACACAATGTTGATAGCAACCGATAGAGCGAAAGATATTCATAGTTCAACGTTAAAGTTATTTGAAAAATATTTAGGTGAAACCACCACTTCTTTAGCCGTAAAAAAAGCTCGTTTGCTATTTACAAAAATTGAAAAAAAATTTCAACCAACACCTTTATTTCCTACTTGCTGGCAAATACCCTCACTTAATAACAAAGAAGTAACGTTTACCCTTTCTAATCTTTCAAATGTGTATTCAAGAGAAAAGCTTGATATTGGAGCTCGCTATTTTATTAATAATTTACCCGAGATAAAAGCCGGAGCTACGGTGATTGATTTAGGCTGTGGTAACGGTGTTGTTGGCTTGTCGGTGTTGGATCAACAACCTAACACTGAAGTTCACTTTTATGATGAATCGTTCATGGCAATAAAATCTGCTCAAGAAAATATAAAAACTAACTTCCCTCATTTAACAGAAAAATGTACATTTACTGTAAATGATTGTTTAAGTGGTGTTGAGGGTGCTAGCGTAGACTTAATTTTATGTAACCCTCCCTTTCATCAACAAACAGCTACTACCGACCATATCGCATGGCAAATGTTTAAAGATAGTCATAGGGTGTTAAAAAAAGGCGGCGAGTTACGAATTATAGGTAATCGTCAATTAGCTTATCATATAAAGTTACAACGAATTTTTGGTAATGAGAAACTCATTGCAAGTAATGATAAATTTGTAACCTCAGCGGCAATAAAACGATGAAACTCACACTACTTTTAACACTTGTGTTGTTAATAACAATTGTAGCTTGCACAACACTACCGCGGCATATTGTTGTTTCACCAGAAGTCATTGGTTACTCTAAAAACATTTATTTTGATAAAAGCATTCAACTTAATATTATTGATCAACGTTCTGCGAACTATGTAGTTCAGATCATCAAAGATGGTGAACCAGCCAAGTTATTATCAAGCCAAGATAGCCTTAGTAATATTATTAGTAATGCATTAATTCCTGTATTTCGTAAGCAAGGTTTAGCGCTTAATCAATATGCTACTACCAATCTTAATATTATGATTGATTCTGCACTCATAAATGTTCAACAAAGTATGATGAACTATACCGCTAGTAATACCATTGCTTTATCAGTTTCTTTAACAAATACTAATAAAGTAATCTCAAAGTCATTTACAGTATCGGGTAATAGTTCAGGCCCATTAGTCGCTGATATTGCCGTTTTAGAACGAGACTTTAATCATCAACTCGCTGGGTTACTTGCCAAAATTTCAAACGATATTGAAATACAAAATGCAGTTAAAGAAAAATAACTCATTTTTAGTTATTTTATTATTAAGATCGAGTTATAAGTTTTTTACTTATATTTTTTGTAATTATCTGTTTTTATGACCATCTGTTTTCTAACATTATTTATTTAATTTGTTATATACCCATTACCAGTCAAGATGCTTGTTTTAGAGCACTTAAGCGACAATGCTTATATTAAGTAATTCAAGACAATGCTTTATTATTGTAATGGTCACTCTCTTACAAAAAGTATTAACGGTACGCTAAAGTACTTGTTCAGTCGGTCTAAAAACGAGTTATGCGACGTTACTAAATTTAGTGATGTTTTTAGTTCCCACACAAATCTGTATCCGAGCACTTTTAATAGTAACGGGTATACCTATAATCTACGTTAACTTGGATGTTTGTTATTATGTTAAAAATTTTCTTGTTGTTTAATTTTTGTTTTTTATCTGTTTTTACCTCGCAAGCTAAAAGCTTAACAATAGACCCAGACAACCTATACCCAAAAGTTAAATTTGAAACATCAATGGGCAACATTATTGTTGAATTAGATCGTGTAAAGGCGCCCACTACTGTTAATAATTTTTTAAATTATGTGATCAATAGGGAATACGACGGCACTATTTTTCATCGGGTAATTAAAGACTTTATTGTACAAGGCGGTGGGTATGATAAAGACCTAAATATAAAGAAAATTAATCAAGATATTATTAATGAGTCTGGCAATGGACTGAAAAACGAGATTGGGTCTATCGCTATGGCTAAATCGTCAAAGCCTCATTCAGCTAACAGACAATTCTTTTTTAATGTTGTTGATAATAAAAATTTAGATCCCTGCAGAAATTGGGGCTATGCAGTTTTTGGTCATATTATACAAGGGCAAGACGTACTCAATAATATAGCAAAAGCTAAAACTGACTATCATGATGGTTTAGGCTGGAGCGATGTTCCCGTTGAAACTATTACAATAAATAAGATCACTTTGCTTCCAACTAAATAATAGAGCTAACCTATTAAAAAATTAATAAAAATTGCTAATATTTAATTTGAAAAGCTGACTTTTAATCAAATTATTTTCAAAAATACAATTATACACATTTCTATTTTACGTAATAAATGAGTAAATTTATTACGTAAACTCTTTTGACTTTTCTCATATTTTGAACGATACCTAATACTATCAATTGAAAATTACTAACGAGTAAATAATTAACGCTCACTCCTATAAACGATTAAAAAAAACACCAATAACTCACAATAAAAAAAATAGTAAATGTTTAATTATCAATAATTTAGTTTTAAAGCAGTTTATTAAGTCATGTAACAACATAGTATTTAAAGAGTAAAACATATGATAATTGAGCAATTCATCAACGAAAAAGTTACACAAACAATTTATTACATTCAAGCAGTTATAAATAAAACGTTACATCACACCGAATTAGATCAATTTATATTACATGCCATGGAAGAATGGACCTTACTTGAAGTAAAAGATGAAGTACCCAATAATGCTAAAGAAAGAGTATTTTGGCATGTTGTTCATGAAATAAGCCTACATGGTGCTCATTCATTAAGTGATAATTTATTCTTTAAAAGTGAGATTAACACCTGTCTTGATTTTTTTAGTGGTATTGGCAGTTACCCAGTAGATTGTATTGGTTGGAGGCCTATAGCTTAATGGTATTATACGCTCTATTAAGTAAGCGTATTAAAGTAAAATTTGTATACCTCTTAAAAATCCTCAACTAAGCTTAAATTCGCAATCAATGTTAAGGTCGTAATCACCACAGTGTAAAACCTTAACCCAATTATTCTTAAAGCACTTTTATTGGCATGTTGCTAATCTAAAGAGCTTAATTAATTTAACAACAGCCAACAATAGTCATAATTAACTTCTTTCATTAGTAACAGTCTGATAGGCTTTGTTTACCTTACATTATTTGAATACTTTGAATGCCAAGTCCCAACTCTCTTTTCGACACCATACGTTATTTTAAAGACAAACGTTTACTCAGTATTTTTTGTTTTGGTATTGCGAGTGGTTTTCCTTGGGTTATGACTGGCTCGGCGATGAGCGGTTGGTTAAAGGATGAAGGGTTGAGTCGCTCAAGTATCGGACTTTTTGGGCTGATTTTTGTTACCTATAGTATTAATTTTTTATGGTCGCCTTTTGTTGATAGAGTTAAAATTCCATTTTTAACCTCACGCTTTGGACAACGTCGAAGTTGGATTATTTTAACTCAACTATTTTTGGTATTTGCCACTTACTTATTAAGCCAAACAAATGTATCAAGTCAGCTAAGTATGGTCGCACTTTTGGGGCTTACAATTGCTTTTTTTGGTTCGAGCCAAGATATTGCCATCGACGCATACAGAATAGATATTTTATCGAATGACGATAACAACTATATGGCTGCTGGCTCTGCAATGGCAACAGCCGGATGGTGGACAGGTTTTGCAGGTTTAGGCAGCATTCCGTTTTTATTGGTTGATCAACCTAACTGGACATGGCCTGAAGCCTTTTTAGTTTTATCAGTTATTATGGCGATATTAATGCTAACGGCTTTTATAGTTAAAGAGCCCAGTACCAACCGAGAAATTGAACTTAATGCAATTCAAGCTAACTATCTTAACGTTTTACCTAAACAAGGTAATAAACCTCTCTTTATTTTATTGATATTACCTACCATTTTTGCTGCAATTATTTATGCAAATATAGGCTACCCTGCTTGGCCAAACAATCTAATTTTGCTAGATTATCGTTTTACGTTTTTGACGATTTTTATCGTTTTTTTGCTTTTTATTTTTATCCAACAACTCAGTCAATTAAACCTAAGTATTAGGCAAAAAGACACGACTTTACATTTACAAACACCTAGTCTTATTCATAAAATTACGGCATGGTTACTCACGACTTTAGTTGCGCCTATACAAGAGTTTTTTGATAGAAATGGCATTAAGTTAGCACTTTCAATTTTATTGTTTATTTTCTTATTTAAGTTGGGTGAAGCCTACTTAGGGCGAATGTCTATCGTTTTTTACCGCGAAGTAGGATTTTCTAATAGTGATATTGCTTACTATTCTAAAATGATTAATTGGGCTACGACCATCGTTTTTTCTTTAATCGGTAGTGTTTTTACTATTAGATACGGCATATTAAAAGGTTTGTTTATTGGTGGTATTGCAATGGCGGCAAGTAACTTACTTTTTGCCGTGATGGCGCTAGTAGGACCTAATAAATTACTTTTTGCCGGAACCGTTTTTGTAGATGGTTTTACCTCAGCTTGGGGCTCAGTTGCCTTTGTTGCTCTAATTTCAGTGTTATGTAATAAAACTTTTACTGCTAGCCAATATGCGTTAATGGTTTCCTTGGGCACTTTTGGTCGAGTGATGCTAGGTTCTTATTCGGGCATTGTGGTTGATTGGCTTGATGGTAATTGGGCGCTATTTTTTGTACTTACAGCCATTATGGTGATACCAAGTTTGATATTTTTATATGTCATTAGAAAGCCATTAACCAAATTAATAAATACTAATTCTTCGAAGGTTTAAGTGCGGATAATTAATATACCCATAACACCTCAAGCTGCAGAATTCAGCAAGGTGATAAAGGGTTAGGTACAAGGCATTGATTGACGAGAATAGTCATTCTATTCTCTAAATCAATAATGCCGTAGATGACCCTTTATCGCCTTGCCCGTAGGGAGCTAAGCGAGTTCATCAGTCCAGTGTTGCGTTACTTGATAAGGGAATAACCCTTATCAAGTAACGCGCCTTGATCTGGTTTCCTCGTTTAGCTCTGAACCTGCATCTTGAAGTGTGATGGGTATAGTTATACCCGTTATCATCCAATATGCAAGTTTCAGAACATTTTGAATGGTAACGGGTATAAGTTATGATATTGAAATAACAATTAATAACGAAGTTTTATTATGATTAAATTATTTTTTTTACTACCGCTGATCACCTGCTTAGTGTGGTGGTTTTATATAAATTCAAAAGGTTATACGATTAAAGAAACATGGAAAAGCTTTGCTTACATTATTGGCTTTAACGCGTTTGTTATACTTTTTTTTGTAGTGATGATGTTTATCACCCACTGACCTCCCACCTCAGCTATAAGGTATAAGTTTTATCACTAAGTATCGAACTTCAAACATTTCATATCATCTAAACGTAAAACCTGTGATTAAAACGCTTGGATAATCACATTAGTTATGCCACCCATTTATATCAGAACTGCCAGTCATTATCATTCAACTCTGCCACCTGATAATATTAGGTTTGCCACGAATAAATATAATTACTTGGTGCACATTGTTGACGTTAGCCATCGATCATTCTTTAAGTTAACAGTTAGTATTAATTCACCCGATACTCATTTTTTCAATGGAGTCAATTCTGACTTTAAGCATATTGATTTCATTCTCAAGAGCTTCGATGCGCTTATCGCTGCCTTTGATGCGATTGATATGCTCAAATTTTTTCTCTGGTTCATTCAAATAGTGAATAATTAAGACAAACACCGCTAGTGGTATCATGAAGAAAACTAGGTCCCACATTATAATTTTCCTTAACTAAAATCTTTTAGCAATGAACGAATGACGTCGCCTTTTTTCGACAAGTTTGATTGCACCTTTTTCCAGCCATAAACGCCTAACACACCAACTATAGTTGCCACTAAAAGTATAGAACTACCAATAACTAGTTTTGCCACTGCTGATAAATCCCTTAGCAATGTTCCAGCAAATAAGCTGGGTAGTATCATCCAAAGCACGATACCGTAAAACAGGAGCAGCCATGCAAAACAAAACATCTTTCCTATCGTAGCTGTTTTAGCCGAAGCAGCATTTTGCTTTAACATCAGCTGTAAATAATCCTTTGTGTTCTGAGCATGAGTATTCCAAATATCTCTGCGGATCCAAACTGCATAGCTAGTACAGATAGCCAACACTATCGATAAGCTATAATAAAATACATAGTCGAACATCGATGGCAAGCCAAGACGCATTTCATAAAACAGGGGAGCGAAAACGAATAACGTACCAGCAACAATCGCGATTGTTATAAAGCGTACTATCATTGTATCTTCTCTTAACTTACTCGCTAAAGTGCTTATAAGGTATGTGTGCATCGCGCTGTCACCTTTAAAATTAGTAAGGGCTTGCTTTACCGACAACAATATTTCTTGCAGTAAATCTTGTTGCAGTTTGGCATCCGCTTCAAAGGTCGCAGCGATCTTTGATAGCGTTTTATGGTAGCGCGCAATAATCTCTTCAAACGATGGCATTACATCCATTATAATTGTCCATTATGAAACCATTGGGCTTGTAAAGTATTAATCAGCATTTCACCTTGTTTTTAATCTATACAGTTATGAGTAAATAGGTTTGTAAAAAAACTTACAAGTTTTGATGAATTAAATTTAGGATAAGGAACTGGGATATAAATATTTATATCAATTTAACGTGTTACTGTCACGGCTGCTATAGGTTGAAAAGGGCACAAAGCAGAAACCCACCTAACGTCGACTTTGAGGACGGAAACCACCGTAATGAATCTTCTTGCTTATGTCCGCTCATCGCTTATTGTTGACATAAACCTACCTAATTTTGACGATTAATTTAGGTCAGGTATGTGGCAAAAGTGTGTGTTAGTGGTGTTCAATATATTCAAAGATGGCAGTTATATTAAGATCGAAATATTGTGGCATAGTTAAACGCAATTGACTGGCTTAAGTAAATGCATTTATATTGCACTGATACTGGAGATTTTCCAACGCCGTTAAATTGAACAAAAATCACACTCAAATGATTAACAACCCCTAGTTTTAGCGCAATAATAAATAAAATATATCAAATAACAGAATAACATTTGCAGTTATAGGTAAGTTCAGGTCAAAATGATTGTATTTTCACACCTTATCTTTTCTAAACGGAGTAATTATGTCATCTCGTCAAGATCTAGCTAATGCAATACGTGTATTAAGTATGGACGCTGTTCAAAAAGCAAAATCAGGCCACCCCGGTGCACCCATGGGTATGGCAGATATCGCAGAAGTTTTATGGCGTGATTTTTTAAATCATAACCCAACTGACCCAAACTGGGTAAACCGAGACAGATTTGTTTTATCAAATGGCCACGGTTCTATGCTTATATACTCGCTATTACATTTAACAGGTTATGACTTATCAATTGATGATTTAAAAAACTTTCGTCAACTTCATTCTAAAACACCAGGTCACCCTGAATATGGCTATACTCCTGGTGTTGAAACAACAACCGGTCCATTAGGTGCAGGTATAGCTAATGCTGTAGGTATGGCAATTGCTGAAAAAACCTTAGCAGCACAATTTAATCGCGCAGACCATAATATTGTTGACCATTTTACTTACTGTTTTGTAGGTGATGGTTGTTTAATGGAAGGTATTTCTCATGAAGTATGTTCATTAGCTGGCACGTTAGGTTTAGGCAAACTAATTACTTTTTGGGATGACAACGGTATTTCAATCGACGGAAAAGTAGAAGGTTGGTTTACTGATAATACTCCAGCACGTTTTGCTTCATATGGTTGGCACGTAATTAGTGTTGATGGACACGATGTTGAAAAAATTGCCGCTGCTGTTGCCGAAGCTAAATTAGTTACAGATAAACCTTCAATGATTTGTTGTAAAACCATTATTGGTTTTGGTTCACCAAATAAATCAGGCAGTCATGACTCCCATGGTTCTCCTTTGGGTGACGACGAAATTGTTGCAACACGTAAGTTTTTAAATTGGCCACATGAAGCGTTTGTTGTTCCTGATGATATTTATAGCCAATGGGATCAAAAAGAAAAAGGTCAAACTAAACAAGCTCAATGGAATAAAGCGTTTGCTGAATATAAATCCGCTTACCCTGAATTAGCTACCGAATTTGAAAGACGTGTAGTTAAAGGCGAATTACCTGCCGAGTTTGAAAAAGCAGCAAATAACTATATTACTGAATGTCAAAATAAAGCTGAAAGCATTGCTTCACGTAAAGCCTCGCAAAATACTATTGAAGCTTTTGGACAAGTTTTACCTGAACTATTAGGTGGCTCTGCAGATTTAGCGGGGTCTAACTTAACATTATGGTCAGGCTCAAAAGGTATTAAAGATAATGCCGACGGTAACTACATATACTACGGCGTACGTGAATTTGGTATGAGCGGTATTATGAATGGTATTTCTTTGCATGGTGGTTTTATTAACTACGGCGCAACGTTCATGATGTTTATGGAGTACGCTAGAAACGCTGTACGTATGTCAGCGTTGATGGGCATTCAAAACATATTTGTGTACACTCATGATTCTATTGGTCAGGGTGAAGATGGTCCTACGCATCAGCCCATTGAGCAACTTGCTAACCTTCGTAATACCCCTAATATGGTTACGTGGCGTCCAGCAGATGCTACCGAATCAGCGGTTGCATGGAAAAACGCTATTGAACGTCAAAAAGGACCTACTTCACTTATATTTTCTCGTCAAGGCTTACCGGCTCAACCTAGAACTAGCGAGCAAGTAAATAACATAGCTAAAGGTGCTTACATATTAAAAGACAGTGTAGGTACGCCTGAAGTTATTTTATTGGCTACCGGCTCTGAAGTTGGAATTGCTATGCAGGCAGCTGAAAAACTTGGCGATAAAGTGCGCGTAGTTTCTATGCCATCAACCAGTATTTTTGATTTACAAGATGAAGCCTATAAAGAAGAAATATTACCTGCACGCGTTACTAAGCGTGTATCAATAGAAGCTGCTCATACCGATTTTTGGTATAAGTACGTTGGCTTTGCTGGAAAAATGGTAGGTATGACTACCTTTGGTGAATCAGCTCCTGGCAATGTACTCTTAGAGCATTTTGGCTTTACAGTGGATAATATTATTAAAACAGTTAAAAGCCTTTAATTGTAAATTTTAATCAAAAGAACCTGTTTTACAGGTTCTTTTTAATTTTGTAGTTTATATGCCTGTAAATATTGCCATAAATGGTTTTGGTCGAGTCGGTCGTAATGTCGCTAGGGCCTTGTTTGAATGCAATAGATCGAACGAATTTAATTTAGTTGCCATTAATGAAATAGCACAACCCGAAGGCATAGCTCATTTATTAAAATATGACACCACCCACGGTCGCTTCCCTTTTCCAGTTGAACTTGTAAATTCTGCGTCTAAAAGTAACTTAGGTAAAAGTACTCAACTCCTTATAAATGGTAAATTAACACATTTAACTCATGAGAAAGCCTTAACTAATTTACCTTGGGCTGAACATAATGTTGATATAGTGCTTGAATGCACGGGTAAATTTGACCGCTACGAACAAGGTCAACAACACCTAAAACAAGGCGCTAAAAAAGTATTATATTCTCATCCTGCTTATAGCGATGCAGAAGTAGATGCCACAATTATTTATGGTGTAAATCAACATATCTTATCCGCTCAACATAACATTGTGTCTAATGGATCTTGTACAACAAACTGCATAGTACCAGTGATCAATGCCATAGATGATGCTTTTGGGGTTGAAAGTGGCACAATCACCACCATACATTCCTCAATGCATGATCAACAGGTTATTGATGCTTATCACCCTGATTTAAGACGTTCAAGAGCTGCAAGTCACTCGATTATTCCAGTAGATACTAAGCTTGCACTGGGGATTGAAAGAATATTACCTAAGTTTTCAGGACGATTTGAAGCAATAGCGGTTAGAGTACCAACATTGAATGTAACCGCGATGGACTTAAGTGTAACCTTGTCTCAAGATGTTGATATAAAAGAAATTAACCAAGCAATAAAACAAAGCCAACATAATGGTTTACAAGGTATATTAGCTTATACCGAAGAGCCACTGGTATCTGTTGACTTCAATCATGATCCTCATTCATGTATTGTTGATGGTAACCAAACGCGGGTAAGCCATAAACGCTTAGTTAAGCTGCTAGTATGGTGTGATAACGAATGGGGTTTTGCTAATCGCATGTTAGATACCGCTAAAGTGATGGCTCAACACCTTTAAGGATAAAACTAATTCAATTTACTGTAGCTGTTTTGATTTTAATTTAACAAACAATTTTATTTAACTTATTTATTATAAGGATCCACAATGTCCATTATTAAAATGACAGATCTAGATTTATCACAAAAAAATGTATTGATCAGAGAAGACTTAAACGTACCTATACAAGATGGAAAAATAACATCTGATGCAAGATTAAGAGCGGCTCTACCTACTTTAAAACTAGCATTAGAAGCTGGTGCTAAAGTTATGGTTATGTCTCATTTAGGTCGACCTACTGAAGGCGAAGCCAATGATGAACTAACACTACAACCGGTTGTTGATTATCTAGCTGCTGCATTAAACTTTCCAGTTAGGTTAGAAAAAAACTATTTAGACGGCGTAAACGTTGCCTCAGGTGAGTTGGTTGTTTTTGAAAACATTCGTTTTAATTTGGGTGAAAAAGCCAATGATGAAACACTTTCTAAAAAATTAGCCGCATTATGTGATATTTTTGTAATGGATGCTTTTGGCACTTCTCATCGTGCTCATGCCTCAACACATGGTGTGGCAAAATTTGCACCTGTTGCAGCCGCTGGTCCTTTATTATCAGCTGAGTTGGAAGCATTAGGAAAAGCTCTTGATAACCCTGCACGCCCACTTGTGGCTGTAGTTGGTGGTTCAAAAGTTTCAACTAAATTAACGGTACTCGATTCATTATCTAAAATTGCTGATGTACTTATTGTTGGTGGTGGTATTTCAAACACCTTCGTTGCCGCTGCTGGTTTTGAAGTAGGTAATTCGTTATATGAAAAAGACTTGATCCCTGAAGCTCAACGCCTTTGTAAAGAAACAGAAGTTATATACGCAGAAGATGTCACAACCACTAAAGACGGTTTTAAAGAGTGGAGCGATAGTTCAGCGACTATCGTTAAACACCCTAGTGAAATAACCAGCGATGAAGAAATTATAGATTACGGACCTAAATCTGCGGCTAAAGCGGCTGAAATTTTGAAAAATGCTAAAACCATTTTATGGAATGGTCCGTGTGGCGTATTCGAGTTTAAGCCTTTTGCTAAAGGTACTGAAGTTGTTGCTCGTGCAATTGCAGAAAGTGAAGCTTTCTCAATTGCTGGGGGTGGAGACACCTTAGCTGCTATTGATAAATTTGATTTAGCAAACCAAGTATCTTACATTTCGACTGGTGGTGGCGCATTTTTAGAATTTGTTGAAGGTAAAGTATTACCTGCAGTTGAAATTCTAGAGCAACGCGGCAAGTCGTAAAGTACTGCAAAATAATATAAAGAGTAGAATAGAGAATAAAATTTCCCACTAAGTAATTATTTAGTGGGAAAAGCTACTTATATTAGTATTAACGCATTCCTAAAAATATTATACTTTCTTGAATTCAGGTTTACTTTAACCTTCAAATTCAACTCTAAATTAACACCGCCTCAAAACGAATATGTAGACCCGTTATTTATCACCTATATTATTCCTTCAAAATTTTATATAGAAGAAGTTTTAAGTAGGGCATTTTAATCGTTTATTTTTGCCAAAATAACTTATATAGATCTATAAACAGCTAAAAAAGCCTTCATTGAGGTTATTTTAGCGCACCCTGCTACTTATTTTAGATATATTTTCTTACAACAAAAACAATACAAAATAACCAAATAAAAACAAATACTTAATATTTAAATTCAAAATAATCAAAGATTTTAAAATCAAAATAAAAACTAGTAAGTAACAAAATATTAACATTTTATCGCCCCAAAGCTTTTTATCACAAAAAACATACTATATAATTCCCCCGATCTACATTTAAATAATATTAATAAAAAAAGGGTAAACAAGATGGAAATGATTAACGAATGGTATGCAGCAAACCAAGAATTACTTCTTCAATACATAATTGATTTTGCAATAGCAATTGCCATAATCATTGTGGGTAAGTGGGTAGCTAGGTTAGTTAGTAACACTATAATTAAAATACTTAATTCAAAAAATATTGACACAGCCGTATCAAGCTTTGTTGGTAGTATTATATTTAGCTTAATATTTTTCGTATCAATTATTGCTGCCATTTCACATATGGGCTTTAATACAACGTCACTAGTTGCCATTATTGGTGCTGCTGGTTTAGCCGTTGGTTTAGCACTTCAAGGTTCTTTGTCTAACTTTGCATCAGGTGTATTACTCATTATATTAAAGCCTTTTAAAAGTGGTGACTTTGTAGAAGTAGCAGGTAGTGCGGGTGTTGTAGAAGAAATTCATATTTTTTCAACTCAATTACGTTCTGGCGATAACAAAACACTTATTATCCCTAATTCAGCAATTACTAGCGGTACTATTACCAACTACTCTACTAAACCTACTCGTAGAATAGATTTAGTTATTGGTGTAAGCTACGACGCTGATCTTGCTAAAACTAAAAGTATTTTAGCCTCTATTGCTAACAACCATGAATTAGTATTGAAAGATCAAGCAGTTACTATTGGTGTAAGTGAACTAGCCGATAGCTCTGTAAACTTAGTGCTTCGTCCTTGGGTTAAATCGTCAGATTACTGGCCAGTATACTTTGAATTGTTAGAAACAATTAAAGTGCAACTTGATGAAGCTGGTATTGAAATTCCTTACCCACAAATGGGTTTGCATATGAATAAAGAAGACTAATATGAATTATAAATTAATTGTAGCCGCATCACTCGGCTTAGTACTAGCAAGCTCAGTACTAACAAGTTCAGCAGTACTAGCTGCTGAACCAGTTGAAGACCCAATATACACTTCTTCGGCTGAATTAGGTGTGCTTTTTAAATCAGGCAATACCAGAAGTACCGATTTAAAAGCCGGTTACGATTTTAAATATGAAAAAGATCTTTGGCGCAGCACGTTAGCTTTTGATTTATTAGTAAAAAAAGCTGATAAAACTCAAACTGACGGTTCTACTGACTTTGAAACAACTGACCAGAAATGGAATGTTGAATCTAAAACTAATTACACGTTAAATAAAGCTAATAAAAGCTATATTTATGGTGACTTAGCTCATGAAGATAGTAGAACAGGTAACTTTGATAACCAAAGTTCAATTTCTACGGGTTGGGGTCGTGAATGGTATAAAAATAAAGTTGCTTCATTTTATGCCGATTTTGGTCCAGGTTACAAACGTGATGTATTAAAAAATACTAACGAAACTAAGACAGCTTTTATTATTCAAGCTCAAGTACTTTATTTAAGAAACATCAACAAAAATGTTTTATTTAAACAAGTATTAAGTGCTAAATATGCTCCTAAAAAAGGTGCTAATAGTAAATATAAAGCTGAAACATCAATTACTACTAAGTTAATTGAAACTTTACAGTTAAAGTTTTCGTTTAAAATTGACCATAATACAGAAGTTGCTACCGGCAATGAAAGAACAGATACACAAACAGCTATTACCTTAGTGTATAGCTTTTAGTCTTTTAGTGTAGTAAACGTAAAAACCGTACAATTGTACGGTTTTTTTTTGCCAGAAGTATAACTCGTGTTTACCAAGCAATTAAAACGATTAACATTTAAAACCTAAAAACCTTTTAATTTAATCAAACTAAGGTTTAGCTTCCACAAATACAATATACTTCATTTATAATTTAACTCTTGTCTATTGATATCATGAATATTTCCAAAATCGACCTAAACCTTCTTATTTACTTAGACGTATTACTAAGAGAAAAAAATGTCACCCGAGCGGCAAGTCAGCTCAATATAACTCAACCCGCAATGAGTAATGGTTTAAAAAGACTAAGAACCCTATTTAATGACCCTATTCTTGTTAGAACATCTGATGGTATGGTGCCTACAGAACGTTCAAGAACACTAGCTCCAACCATTAGAAAAATTTTATTAGAACTTGAAGAAGCATTACACGGCGAAGAAGAATTTAACATAGAAAGTAGCCAAAGAGTTTTTAGGGTAATGGCGAGTGATTATGCCGCTTCAACTTTATTACCCAATTTGTTAAGAAAAGTTAACCGATTAGCGCCAAACGTGATTATTGATATTATGACACCCAGCGACGTTACTTTTCATGACGTAGAAGCTGGAAAAATTGATATGGCGATCAACCGCTTTGATGAATTGCCACAATCTTTTCACCAAAAAACAGTCTGGCGCGATAGTTTTTCATGTTTGTTAAGTGCTGATAACCCCGTAGTTGAGCAATTTGATTTAAAAAATTATTTATTATCCAAGCATGTGTGGGTATGTAAAACTGGTTTTGGGGTTGGTATTGGAATGGACCCTAAAGACGTACAAAAGCTTGGTTGGGTAGATGAAGCGCTCGCAAAGTTAGGAAAAAAACGTGACATTAAAGTATTTACCCGAAATTATCATGTCGCCATGCAATTAGCCTATGAAGATGAATTAGTTGCAACATTACCTACTAAAGCCGCAATGTTACATCAACATGATCAAAGTTATAAAATTATAGAACCCCCGTTTAAAATTCCTGATATTGAGCTAAAAATGATTTGGAGCCCTCTCATTCATCACGACTCTAGCCATATATGGTTTAGAAAACTCGTTATTGAAGCGGCCTCAGAATGTTAAATCTTAAGTCATTGAAAAAAGTATTTATAGCCTGTTAGCTATTATAGGCTACGTCGTTATTGGGAAATTAATTGCTAATATTTTAGGTGGGCTACTTTCAAGTTTATACAGATTAATATGTTTTACTTTATTGTTAAATTTTAATAACTTATCTACCCATAAAATAAAATTAATGGTGAGTGGGCGATTCAAAGTATAAGCGTATGTTTTGTTTTAGCAGGTTGTTGTATTATTGAGCACTTTTCATTAACACATTAGCATGGGCTTATTATTATCAAGGTTATATTTATACCCGTTACCACTTTGGCACTAATAAGTACTATTGGATTAATATATAAAAAATGCTATAAAAAATAATTAGGGTCTGTTGATCTTTCGAGGTTATTTTTACAGCAAGGTGTTTGATATTTAGACAAGGCAGAGTATGTGAAGTGTAGCTAGCTACTCGAACATACGATAACGACGTATAAATTTCAAACA
>Ga0209303_1000383_pt1 | contig 35200 bp, 25 predicted proteins | sample SidtaG_3_FD_187449 | JGI IMG/M metagenome (GOLD analysis project Ga0209303, IMG submission 187449) | Marine algal microbial communities from Sidmouth, United Kingdom - Sidmouth_Asex1 metaG (SPAdes) (version 2) | ecosystem: Host-associated > Algae > Red algae > Unclassified | place: Sidmouth...
AAACATCAGAGGCCAGAGGTAGCACCTCAATATGAGCCCGTATATAAGCTAGCATCTAACTTATTTTAAACTTTTTCTTTTTGACATTAACGGGGAGTCCATATAAGACCCTAATAACACTATATCCCGCTATTAGAACGAAATAGGTCTTCTTTTTAAAGGTTTTAATGGCTCAGGTTCGTTTTGCGCCATGTTATGTTGACCGTTAGGTAAATTGTATTGCTGAGCAGCAGGTTTATTTACCTGCTTATTGTGAGATGAGTTTGATTTAGTTTGAGTTTTTGCCGCTTTGTTAGATGAGTTTTGCAAAGAGTTAACTTTAGCAGGATCTTTTGCTTTATTTGAGCACTTTACTTGTACTAATTCACCATTAAATTCTACTATATCTTCAGCATAGACCTTTTTACGTTTTTGAAATTCTACTTCCCCATTTAAATAAACATAACCTTCACTGATCACTATTTTAGCTTCGCCGCCACCAGAAACCATATTAGCTATTTTTAATAGTTTGCAAAGTTCGATAGGCTGCGATGATATTGAAACAGTAGGGTAGTCGGTAGTCATTATTTGTTCTCTTAGTATTTTATCACGTTAACTTAAAGTATTTATACTTGGATTTTTTAGTTTTAAGCTTTTGGTTTAAAGTCGGCTAGTTTATCACAGTATTAATAAGAAAATGATAAGGCGTTATTTTAAAGACGTTTTAGCATGTAATACCAATTAAATTAATGAATTGATCACTTAGCGATAATTTAAAGGTTTATAAGCACAGATTTTACGTTCCAAACAAAATCTAAGTACATACATCCATGTATGCAAGGCATTGATTGAGAGAATGGTTACTCCTGGTAACTGCTCCTGCGTTACCCTATTATCCTACATCCGTGTAGAAACTTATCATATCAATAACGATGTTTATAAGCCTTTAAAAATCGCCCTTGGGAGCTCATTAGAACACTGATAACTTCACAAAATAAATGAAACATAGCTCACTATGCTTAAATTATTTCGTTTTTTCTAAGTATTCTAATGCAGCTCTAAGTGACTAATTCATTATTTCAATTGGTATAAAATGAGAAACGAAATAAAATATTGAAAAAACGGCAATATTATTGCCGTTTATAGTATTTGAAAGGTTTACTAAGCCAACTTACTTGCCAAGTATTAATCATTCCAATGCTTATCTATAATTGCCTGTAAATGAGCGTAATTCTTGTCTGTTTCATTGTACAACTCTCGCTGACGTTTTAATTCAGTTTTAAGCTCAGCAATTAAAGTGGTGTTTTTTGGGTCATTATATACATTATTTTGTTCAGTAGGATCATTTCGTAAATCGTAAAGTTCCCAAGCGACAGGTGTGTTTATGCCGCTATTGCTAAGCCTTGTTTTTTCAACCCATTTTCTATCATAAAATGGAAATGCTTTTTCCATAAAATTAGCACCGTAAAAAAAGATAAGCTTATAGTCTTTTGTACGTAAGCCAAAGTGCGCAGGAACATCATGGTAAGCCCTATGAGTCCAATAACGGTAATAACTTGCAGTTCTCCAGTTATCAGGTGTTTTATTTTCTAAAACTGTTAAAGCGAAGCTTTTACCATGCATGTATTTAGGAACTTCTGCGCCCACTAAATCTAAAATTAGCGGTGCAAAATCGGTATTGTTAATAAGTAAATCATTTTTTAAACCGTGTGTATTCATACGTGGATCTTTTACAATAAACGGCATTCTAATAGACTCTTCATACATCCAACGTTTATCTTGGAAATCGTGCTCACCAAGCATCATGCCTTGATCAGAAGTATAAATAATAATAGTGTTATCGTATTCACCTATATCTTTTAAAGTTTTTAGTAAACGAGCAATATTGTCGTCTACACCTTTTACGCAACGTAAATAAGCCTTTATATACTTTTGATAAGCTTGGCGCGTAAATTCTTCATCGGGTAATGAGGGATCTACGCCTAAATCTATTCCCATACTTCTACGGTTATGCCTTTTAGAAACAGAAGTGCCGATATGTTTAATTAATTCGTCATTTTTACCACGTGTGGCAATTGATCCAAATGTCGCTTTTACACCATATAAATCAGTGGGTTCAGGCACCATTTCGGCTGCTAAATAATCTTCATATCTTGGAGCATACTCAAACATATCGTGTGGCGCTTTAAATTGATGCATCAAGAAAAAAGGCTTATCGCTTGTTTTGTTTTTTAGCCATTCAATCGATAAGTCAGTTACTACGTCAGATGAATGACCTTTATAACTTACTTCATTTTTAGGCCATTTTTTATCACCTTGAACTCTAAAAGTAGGATCGAAATAGCTACCTTGTCCTTCTAATACTTGATAATAATCAAAGGCACCAGGCTCTTTTTTAAGGTGCCATTTACCAATAATTGCGGTTTGATAGCCAGCCTTACTCATTAATGTGGGTAAATGTTGGTTTTCAGTTGCGATATGACCTCTTAAATCTAAAACGCCATTGGTTTGGCTATATTGCCCGGTTAAAATGCTCGCTCTACTCGGTGTACAAATTGAATTAGTAACAAATGCATTACTAAAAAGAATGCCTTCGTTTGCTAATTTATCAATATTAGGGGTAGGGTTAAGTTTTGAAAATCTACCTTCGTATGCACCTACTGCATGAGCCGCGTGATCATCTGTCATGATGTAAAGCACATTAAGCGGTTTAGCTTGTGAGTTTAGCGAGCTATTTTTTTGTGAGACTGATGCGTGGGTATTTTTTATATCAGTGTTCTTTATTTCAGTTTTTTTTATCTCGGTATTTTCATTGCAACCTGTTAAACACAGTAAGGCAGCTAGCATACCAATGGTGAGATATAATATTTTCATTAATATTCCTGTAAGTTGTTGTATATAAAATAATGCATTTATATTTAAAATATGTCAATGCTCGCGTATTAAGATAATAATATTAAGAAACTCGATACTGATATATAATCGTATAACGACGTAAAACTATTGAATAAATATCAGTTAAGGTGTTAATATTTTTGAGAAAATAATAATAAAACAAAATAAGCTAATAGTTACTTAAATAATAGTAAAGTGTAGTTTATTGTTTAAACGTAGCATATTGTATTGAGTAGATTTATCGTTAATTTTAATAAAAACAGGTAGAAAATTTAATGGATACCAAACCCGTAAAAAAATATTCAGCTCCAGCATTGGAAAAAGGATTAGATATTTTAGAATTGCTATCTAAAAACTCTACTGCTTATAGCACTTCAACTATAGCTGAAATTTTAGGACGTTCAAATGCAGAAATATATCGAATGATATTAGTACTTGAACAACGCGGATATATTGAAAAAAGTGAAGATATTGATGGCTACCAAGTCACCCGTAAATTACTGCAATTGGGTACTGAAAATGAACCTATTAAAGATATTTTGGAATTTGCAAGACCTATAATGCGCGAATTGGCCGAAAAAACATCTATGTCGTGTCATATTGCGGTTGAATCACAAGAGCAAATAGTGGTTATATCTCGTGTTGAAACGCCTAGTGTTATGTCATATTCAGTCAGAGTTGGTTACCGACGACCTATTTTATTTTCAGCGTCTGGTCGGATTTTATTTGCTTTTCAAAATGCAGATAAAAAAGAGTCCATGCTAAAACGTCTTAAAAAACACCATTTAGAAGATGAAATAAAGAGCTTTGTAAATGATTGTAAAAAAGTAAGTAAACAAGGTTTTTTTAAAGGTGATAGCGCTTATGTACAAGGTGTTACAGACATTTCCTATCCGATTATAGACAATGATCATGCCGTTGCAACGTTAACTATTCCGTTCATTCAGCGTATTCCAGAAACTACAACTGTTGACGAAGTTATTGAAGATTTAAAACTTGCCGCCAATGAGCTATCAAAAGCACTTACTTACGGGATTGTTAAAAAGCTATAATGTTGTTTAATTTATAACATTTTTTACCTATACATCGTTTACTTATAATGTTGAACACAAAACCACTTAACAGTGGTTTTTTTATGTTCAAAAATGTATATGATAATTTTATGCTTTACAGCCTTTATTACCTTGAGGTAACGCGGCTAAACTAATATTAGAAATTTCAATATCCAATTTTCCCTCTGTACCAATCGAGAAAATAGACGTAACTTTACTAAAGTCAAATTTACCATCTTTATTAAAACAATTAAGTGGAATAGGCATTTGAGTCCATTCACCTTTAGGTAAATTGTTAATAATAGCTTTGACTGGGAATTTACCACGACACTCACTTGAGTAGTTGCATTCCATGGTAATGGTGGTGTTGTCTTTAGCTGAACGGTTAACTTTGAGCTCAATTAATAATGCGGCTTGGTCTTCAATAGATGCAATATTAATTTGATTTTTAGCTATCGTAAAGTTTGAATCGTATAAAATATTACCTCCCCATTCATTTTTAACTTGTTTACCTCTCCATTTTAAATGGATAGCGTCACCTTCTTTATTCCTTTTTGAAGGCTTGACTTCTAAGTTGCCTCGTTCAGTTTCTCCAATACGATCTTTTAAAGGGATATTCCAATTAAGCCCATTACCAATATTACCTTGCCACTTTCCAACAAATTGACCATCTTTAATGTAAGTAGTTAGTGGATCATCGTTAAAAGCTAAACTTTGAAACGATAGTGATGCACTGCTCAATGCAGTTAATAATGCGGTTAATATAATAGTGTTATTTTTTATTAGATTGTTTTTTTTCATGAGTGTCCCCTTTATCGTCATACAACTATTGTTTTATAAATATCAATACTGACAGCTATTTTACTCCAAATACTACAAAAATTGTTTTGGAGGGTTAATTATAAAGTGCTTCAAAAATATAACAGCCTGCTTGATAAATGCAACTCCTTCATAATATTTGAATAAAAATACAATACGCAAATCAACATTTGCGGTATAAAATTTATGATTACCCAGCGTTATATTGATTTAATTTATTTATGTTAAATATGAAATTATGTATTCATATTCAAAAAACAGTATATTTTTATCTATATAATGTTAGAATTGGCTTAATTTTGAAACACTATTTTACTTGGAGTTTGTTCGAATATGAGAACAATAATATGTGTAGAACCTGGAACTTTAGAATCAAAAATTTTAGATAAGCCTGTTCCTAAAAGTGGAGAGGTTCTTGTAAAAATCAAATCCATTGGTATTTGTGGTACAGATATTCATGCTTATGGTGGTAATCAACCTTATTTTAGCTACCCTCGCATTTTAGGACATGAGTTATCTGGCGTTATTGAAGAAGTAGGTAGTGGAGTCGATCTTCCATTGGGTGCTGCAGTTTACATTATTCCTTATTTACATTGCGGTGAATGTATTGCTTGTCGAAATAATAAACCTAATTGCTGTACTAATATTGAAGTTGTAGGCGTGCACCGTGATGGTGGTATGTGTGAATATATTGCTGTCCCAGAAACTGCCGTTGTAATAACTGAAGGTGTGAGTTTTAATGATATGGCATTAATAGAGTGTTTAGCTATTGGTGCCCATGCAGTTAAACGAGCACAAATTAATGAAAACGATACAGTATTAGTATTAGGAGCAGGTCCTATTGGTATTGGAGCACTCCAGTTTTCAAAAATTGCGGGAGCAACAGTTTTTGCCTCTGATGTTATGCAAGATAAGTTAGATTTTTGTGTTAAAGAGTATGGTCTTGACGGAACGGTTAATGCGCTAGGTGATGTAACTCAACAATTAAGTGATTTAACTGACGGTCAATTCCCTACCGTTATTATTGATTGTACGGGTAATGCTAAAGCAATGGAATCTACGTTTACTAACTTAGCTCATGGCGGTCGAATAGTTTTTGTTAGCGTGATTAAATCACCTATTACCTTTCAAGATCCTGAATTTCATAAACGTGAAACAACATTATTAGGTAGCCGAAACGCAACACAAGATGATTTTGAGCATGTAGTTGCCTGTTTAAAAAATGGCACCGCAAAAAGTGGATCTTTTGTTACCCACACTGCTAAGTTCAGCGACTTATTAACAACATTTGATGATTGGGTAAAACCAGGCAGTGGCGTTATTAAAGCTGTTGTAGAAATGGATTAGTATCATAATAATGAAAATTGACGCACATCAACATTTTTGGCTATACAACCCAAAAGAATATGATTGGATAAGTGATGCTGACAAAGTCATTAAACGTGACTTTTTGCCTTCAGATTTAGCACCTATTTTAAGTGCAAATAACCTTAATGGTTGTGTTGCTGTGCAAGCAAGACAATCATTACAAGAAACTGATTGGCTAATTAATCTAGCGCAAAAAAATGATGTTATTAAAGCCGTAGTTGGCTGGGTAGATTTACAATCTACTGACTTAACTGAACAATTAGCAAAGTACAAAGCATTTAATATTCTTAAAGGTTTTAGGCATGTATTGCAAGGTGAGCCAAGTGACTTTATGCTCAAGCCTGCATTCATTAATGGTTTAAAGATTCTAGAGCAAAAGGGGTACACCTACGATTTGCTAGTTTTGGCTCATCAGCTGCCCAATACCATTAAACTCGTTGAGCAATTTGAATCGTTAAAATTAGTAATTGATCATATTGCTAAACCTGAAATTTTAGCAAAAAAAGGTTTTAACAAATGGAAAGCTGCCATGTTTACTTTGGCAGAAAAACCTAATGTTTATTGTAAAGTGTCAGGTATGGTTACGGAAGCTGATATAAACCATTGGAAACCTGAAGATTTCACCCAGTATTTAACTGTGGTATTTAAAGCTTTTGGTGCAAAAAGAGTTATGTTTGGCTCAGATTGGCCGGTGTGCTTGTTGGCAGGTGAATATGCCCAAATTAAACACATTGTTGAAGCTTTTGTATTGGCAAATTACCCAGAAAATTTTGAAGATGTATTTGGTAATAATGCCGTTGCGTTTTATCAAATATCATAGACAGCATTTTGGAATATAGTTATGGAATATAGAAAACTAGGTAAAACAGATCTTAATGTTTCTCGCTTGAGTTATGGTGCTTCACCTTTGGGCAGCGTATTTAGAGACATAAGTGAAGATGACGGAATTAAAACTGTTCATACCGCTATTGATATGGGGGTTAATTTAATTGATGTATCGCCTTATTACGGTTTAACAAAAGCTGAAACTGTATTAGGAAAAGCTTTAAAAGGTATTCCGCGCGATAAGTATATTTTATCAACTAAAGCAGGGCGTTATGGTGCTGAATATTCTGATTTTGATTTTTCAGAAAAAAGAATAAGAAGTAGTTTAGATGAGAGTTTAAGTCGTTTAGGTGTTGATGGCGTAGATATTTTATTTCTACACGATATCGAATTTGGTCACTTAGGACAAATTTTTGATGAAGCCTTGCCTTGCTTACAAGCTTTAAAACAAGAAGGGAAAGTACGTTATATTGGTGTAACTGGCTATCCGTTAAAAATGTTCTCTGAAACTATCAAAGTTGCTGACATTGACTGTATTTTAACTTATTGTCGTTATGCTTTATATGATAATTCTTTAGCGAATATAATACCCGACTTAGAAGCTAAAGGCGTTGGTATTATTAATGCTTCTCCTACTGGAATGGGTTTACTTACCAACAGAGGGGCTCCCGAATGGCATCCTGGTAATCAGCAACTTTTTGATGCTTGTCATAAAGCGGTTACCTTGTGTCAAAGCCAAGGTGTTGATATTACCGAAGTTGCATTACAATATGCAATTGACCACCCAGCAATTTCTTCCACGCTAGTGGGAACAGCTAATCCGGTTAATATCGTTAAAAATATAGAATGGGCAGAAAAACCTGCTAATCAATTGCTCGTTCAAGACATTAGAAAGCTATTTGATAAAGTTCCTGTAATTTGGCCTTCAGGTTACCCTGAAAACCAAGATGTACAGGTATGATTTAAATAAATCTTTATTACCGCCTTTACCCCCTATAATTTTATTAAAATACATATAAAGCTTTAACATTTTTCATTAATTTTTAAATGGTTTTTAAATAATGTGAAAATTGTTAAAGCTTTTTTCTTTAAACACGTTAATAGTATTATCAAAATTTAAGAATCATTCGGCTTAATGAATTTATATTAAGTTTGAAAGTGAGCTATAAGCTATATAGGTTATATAAGCTTTGCAAAAATATATCACTTCTCTATTAATTTTGACTCTCTGGTTTTTACAGATTTATAAAAGCCTATATTTTAATATCCAAAGTGCTTTAGTATTTTAAAAGCGTAACACTAAAAAACTGTTTATATATGGTTAAACAAGTTTTTCTGTTTGAGCTTAGGATTTATATACGCTATGTTGACTGTACTTCAATAATCTAAAAATGTGTCGTAGGGATTATGCAACATTTAGTATCTTCTATTTTTCAACAGGTCGGTTCAATTGTTATTGGTAAAGAGCCAGAAATTCAATTAGCTTTAGCGTGTTTATTTGCTAAAGGTCATATTCTTATTGAAGATTTACCGGGTACAGGCAAAACTACGCTTGCACAAGCGCTCTCTAAAACCTTAGGTTTATCTTACCAGCGCGCACAGTTTACCAGCGACATGTTACCATCAGACGTGGTGGGAATTTCAATATTTGATACCTCTGAAAATAAATTCACTTTGCACAAAGGGCCTATTTTTAATCAGGTTGTATTAGCTGATGAAATTAACCGAGCTAGCCCTAAAACCCAAAGTGCATTACTTGAAGCGATGGAAAGTGCACAAGTCAGTATAGACGGAATAACCTACCCATTAACCGAACCCTTCTTTGTTATTGCCACACAAAACCCTTTGTTTCATTCAGGAACTTATCCGCTACCAGAGTCGCAATTAGACCGTTTTACTATGCGAATTTCATTAGGTTTTCCAAGTATTGAGGCCGAAAAATGTATACTCAGCAATAGCAACAATAAGCACGACATTGTTAACTTAGCTGCTTGTATAACTCCTGAACAACTTATTGATATTCAAAAAAATGTAGAAGATATTCATGTATCCGAAGCAATATTAGAATACGTTATAGCCTTGTGTCGTATATCTCGTAATGGCTCAGGTAATGGATCAAGCAATGTAAATCCTCTATCACCAAGAGCTGGTAAAGCATTGTTAGCGTCTGCTAAAGCCTGGGCTTTTATTGAAAACAGAGATCATGTTCTACCGCAAGATATTCAAGCCGTTTTTGAAGCAGTTGCTGAACACCGCTTAGATACCAGCGGAACAATTTCTATGAACAACGAAATTAGCGCAGCAAAAAATATATTGCAGCAAGTTGATCCAACTAACCCGTTGTAAATAACTATTGGCTAATATGTTTAAACAACTAAAACCATTTTTTAAAAAGCGTTTCAATCTCTTTTTGCAAAAAAGAATACCCGCGGCAGCTAAGCAAAATTTAAGTAATAAAAATATTTTTATATTACCTACTAAATTTGGCTTAGCTTACTTGCTGTCGGTATTTATATTATTTTTATTAGGAACCAACTATCAAAACAATTTAATCATTTTAATGAGTTACTTATTTGCTAGCGTCTTTTTAACTACTATGCTGTATAGTTTTTTAAACATGTTTGGTTTGCAATTCTTCTTTAAAAGCCAAGTCTCGGCGCATGCGACACAAATAGTGTCAGTTCCATTAACTATAATGAGCAACAAACCGCGTTTTCATATTAATTTTTCCTTTGATAATAACCAACAAGCTACTGAAATGGCGATAAAAAAGGGCGAATCTGCTACTAATATACCTTTTCACGCACTAAAGCGTGGTATAAACAATCCTGGGCGTTTAAAAATATTAAGCGAATACCCCTTGGGTTTGTTTATTTGTTGGACGCATTTAGACTTTGATTGTGAAGTAGTTACCTATCCAGCCAAAAATACCTTTCACCATATAAAACAAAACTCATCGCAAGAGCATGAGGAAATTAACGGTAATAAAATTATTGAAGGTGGAGACGATTTTGGCGAACTACGAGAATACAAGCAGGGCGAGTCGAATGCGAAAATAGCATGGAAACAGCTTGCTCGCGGACAAGGTTGGTTAACTAAAGTGAGCCAAACCGAAATAGGAAGTCAGGTCTGGTTAAGTTTAAAGCAACTCCCGTCAGCTACCCTTGAAACAAAATTAGAGATGCTATGTTTTTTAATGCTAGAACACTATAAAAATAACGTTCCGTTCGGACTCGATTTAAACACCATTCAAATTTCTCCATCAACAGGTAACAAACACATTAATAAATGTTTAATGGCGTTAACTTTTTACGGTAAACCACAACATAGTGTCGCGTTGTCTGCATTAAATAGCCATGCTGGATCTGAGGTGGCGCTTAATGTTTAATAAAAAAGCTAAAAAAAGCGTTAAACCAGTTAATACATTGCAGCACAGCTTTAAATTAAGTGCTAATAGTATTTTCCTGCTGATTTTTTGCCAGTTTTTTAATTTAATCACCTTGTCGTTAGAATTATCGTGGTGGATGTTGTCAATTATTGGTATTTGTTTAGTTTGGCAAATACTCATCACTAAAAATAAAACACCACAACCAAGTAAAGTATTAATAGCTATACTCTCGGTAACCGGTTGTTTGTTATTAGCTTTTGCCGCCAAAAGCTTAGGCTTGCTGGCCACCATGCTACATTTATTGTGTTTATCGTATATTTTAAAAAGCTTTGAACAAAACAAACGAGCTGACTTTTATCAAATAATTTTATTAGGTTTGTTTGTTGTGGTGTCGTCGTTAATTTTTCAACAATCCTTATATTTTTCTCTCATAATATTTTGTATTCTTATCGTTAACTTTACCCTAATTTTTGATTATTTTTTGCCAACAAAAAAATATATAAATACCCTTAAACTGTCGAGTAAAATATTTATACAAAGTATTCCATTAGCTATTTTTCTGTTTATTGTATTTCCTAAACTTTCACCATTGTGGGCAGTGCCAACCGCTAAAAGTGCAAAAACAGGGCTGTCTGATTCTGTAAAAGTAGGCGATATAGCCAACTTAGCATTGTCTGACGAATTAGCATTTAGAGTTAAGTTTGAAAAAAACGTACCTAATTATTCTCAATTGTATTGGCGTACTATCGTGATGGAAAACTTTGATGGTCGCTCATGGAATACCAACATAAATCCAAGTAATATCTCCCAATATCCATTTGATAAAACCAGTGCGAAAGGCAAGCGTGTAAGTTATCAAGTTATAGCATCACCTACTTATCAAAACTGGCTGTTTGGGTTAGATCTTGCTCGTATCGATATCACTAAAGCCCAAAGTACCGATATTCGCCACCGACAAGATTATTCGTTGTATAGTAAAAAAGAACTTACACAAAACACCAGCTATAACGTAACCAGCTATATAGAAGCGCCACTAGCGTTAAATATTAGCCAACTCTCTCATCAAAAAAATTTAACAATACCTGAGCAAAGTAATCCAAAACTTGCTGAAAAAGCCAAAAATTTACGCGCAAAATATCAAAACAATGAAAGCTTAATTAACGCTGTACTTGCAACATTCAATCAAGAAACTTACCGTTATACACTTAACCCACCAGCATTAATTAATAATAGTTTAGATCAGTTTTACTTTGAAACTAAAGCCGGTTTTTGCGAGCATTTTGCTAGTAGCTTCACCTTTTTAATGCGAGCAGCAGGTATACCTGCTCGACTTGTTACAGGTTACATGGGCGGAGAATACAACGCTCAGGCCAACTACTACAGCATTTACCAACGAGACGCACACGCATGGAGCGAAGTTTGGTTACAAGGTAAAGGCTGGACACGAGTCGATCCAACCGCCGCTATAAACCCCGAGCGAGTAGAAAGGGGATTTTCTGAACAATTACTGCGAGAACAAGCCGCCACATCAGAAAACTTTTCGCTATTACGTTTTAGCAACAACAATGCCTTTATTAACCGTATTCGATTACAACTTGAAGCGATTGACTATAATTGGACTCGTTGGGTAATAGGCTACACCGCCGACAAGCAAAACAAGTTTTTACAAAACATAGTGCTCGCTCTTAAAGCCATGCTCGACCTACATTGGCTAACTCTAATGTATTACGCATTGTTATTAATTAGCGCTGTAATTTTATGGTGGATAATACTTCAAATAAACCAAGCGCGTAAAACACAAAACATTAACGACTATTACCAACAAATACTTGAACATTTAGCAAAGCAAGGCATACAAAAATCAACAGACATGACACCAAAAGACTTTGTATTAGTGGTTAAAAGTAAATGGCCAGCACTTGCCATTGAATTTGCTAAATTTACCCAGCTATATACCTCGATTCAATATCAGCAGCTAAACGAAAATCAGCAGGTGTCAGTGGTTAAAGCATTAAAGAAGAGTTATCAAAAAATAAAGAAAATGTCTCAAGGAAAGTAAGTTGATTTTACATTGATAATGGCAATAGCTATTTGTAATTTATACTAGTTGACTACACCCTATTAATCGTTAGGTTTTAACTTATCCCCGTTACCATTCAAGATGCATGTTTTAGAGTGCTTGAGCGATTTCAATTTAAGGCGCTGTGATGAAATAATGGTTAAATCTCAGCAACGCCGAAGTGATATTGCTCAAGCCCTTCTTCGATGGGTTTAAAATGGCTTTATACCGCGGTCAATAATCAAAACATAGAGTGACTATGCCACTTCAGTTTGAATTATTCTCCTTGCCTAAAGTCATTTTAATTCCCACTGAAATCGAGCACTTTGAATGGTAACGGGTATAACATTAACCTGACAACTTCAACATATCAAAAACAATAATTGATTAAGAGCACTGTAAGCCACACTCATATTTTTTGTATTTACTGAACTCATTCAACATTAATCCAACATTAACTAGCATTATCTACTATTAGCTTGTGCTGTCTCAAAAAGGTCTGAATATTGACTTTAGTCTTAAATGAGACTAAAGTAACGCCATTGTTTAATTTTTTGGGGGGAGTAAAGCAATGGCAACGATAGCAGAAACTCAATATGCACCACAGATCAACCACGGTGCAGCTTTTACCATGGGTAACAATATTCTTGAAAAATGGGGATGCACCGGTGCTCAAAAACAAGCGATTTTAGGGATCACAAAAAGCACTTTTCATCGTTATCAAAAAGATCCCAGCTCTGCTTCTTTAAGCAGCGATCAGCTTGAACGCCTAAGCTACCTTGCTAATATTCATCAAGCGATAAGAATAATATTTTCAAACCCTGATAACGTATATGGCTTTATGGATATGGCTAATAACAACCCATACTTTAATGGTAAAAGCCCGTTATCTATTATTAGCACGGGAAACTTTGGCGCTTTGTATGAAGTATTTAAACGAATCGATAGCATGAGAAGCGGACAATGGTAGAGCAGAAACACGTATATCTTGTCAAAAAATCCTCTTATCGCATGGTTAACTCAAAGTTTCCGCCCATTACCTTGTTTGACGACGTAATAGACGAAACCGACTTTGAAACAGCATACGCTCTGCAAGCATTAACCAATCCTAGACACTTAGATGAACTTGGCGATCTAAATCTTATTCCAAGCAATGAAATACCTTTTGGTATAGCAGGGGTAAACTACGTTACGGCGCCGTTTACCCATGTTACCCCAGACGGTTCTCGTTTCAGTGATGGCTCTTTTGGAATATTGTATCTTGCTGATAGCGCTGAAACTGCTATAGCGGAAACTCGATACCACCAAGAAAAATATTTTCGTAATGTTGAAGGGCTGCACTACGACACCGTTGATATGCGATGCCTTAAAGTAATATTCTCCGCAGAACTTATTGATGCTATTTCACTTGATGCTATTTTACTTGATAATATTCATGAACCTAATGATTACGCCGCGTCTAGGATTTTTGGCGCTAAGGTAAAAAAAGCACAAGAAGCAGGTATTCAATATCACTCAGTTAGAAATACCGGCGCTATTTGTTGGGGGCTTATGTCTCCGGTGCATGTTGAGTCAGCGGTTCAAACCCAACATTTTGAATTTGTTTTTGATGGCAAAGGTATTTCAAAGGTACGAGAACTTACTATGGAGTGTTAAGGGCTTGATTGTATATTTAAAGTAACCGTTACTTTATTATTTGTTTGCCACTGCGAACGTAATAGCTGAAATACCATTAGAGTTACTTCTATAAGAAAGCGACAAATGAAAGTGAAAATTTTCAGCAAAGATACGTGAGCAGACGGTTAACTAAACATGTATAACTTCGAAGTGATGACGTGAGCAAAGGCTGCTGTTCAACGCAATATAAGCATCGATAACATATAGTATTTATCGAAAAATACACATAATTAACACTAAAAATATAAACGAGTAGGGCATAAATTTGACAATACAGTGGCGCAAACTAATAGAAAAAGCATGGAATGATCGAAAAAGTTTACATCAGTCTAATGAATTTGATTCTTGGCGTGTTTTTCATGGTTACACTGAAGGGGTAAAAGGTGTTGTTATTGAAAAGTTTGGCACGATGGCTTTAGTTGAATATAAAGATGATATTCGTGAAGACCTTGAGGTGATTAAAGACGCATTACTACACTGTTTTCCTTTTACACTAATTATTGCTAAAGGTGATCAATCTGTTGGGTTACGACTAAAACATAGAATGTTTACGCTGCATGGGGATATTTCGAATGCTCCTGAATTTGCGCAAGAGTACGGCATATATTACAGCTTACTGCCGGATACGATGCATAATTGTGGTTTATATCTAGATGCACGTCCTGTACGTAAATGGTTAGCAAATAATAGTGAAGGTCGCCGCGTCCTTAACTTATTTTCATTTACCGGAAGTTTGGGTATTGCAGCCTTAAAAGGTGGTGCAAAAGCTGCTATTCATTTGGATAAGTCAAAAGATTTGTTATCACGTATCCAAAAAAGTTATGAAAAAAATAGCCTTGATATTGGAACACGTAGTTTTATACAAGGCGATATTTACAAGCATTTACCTAAAGCAATAAAAAATGGTCAACGATTCGATGGTATTATTTTAGATCCACCACCTAAAGTGTATAAATCACCTTATTCAGAGCATCAGCCTAAAGGACAAGATTTTTTTAAATTAGTTAGCCTGTGTTCAAAACTGTTAAGTCCTGGAGGCTGGTTAATTTGTTTATTCCATCGTTATGATGCAACATGGGATCAGTCTGATGCTGAAATTATTGAATCATCTTCCAATACATTGAAAATGACTGACCGCTTTACTAGTGAATGTGATTTTCCTGATGATAATATTGACCGAAAGTTACGAGTAACTGTATTCGAAAAAATTGATACATAAGATAAAATTTCTTAGTAGAGTTATAGGTTTCGAAAGCTGTAAATGTTGTTGCTAAATAATAAGCGTTTTGATTTTTTCATTGGCATATTTTTGGGCCATAGAGTTATCGTTTATTTATATAAACCATTGAGAAATAAATGTGACGATGGGATGAGGTTAGCCGTAAATAATATTCACCTAACTTAAGTAACCCATTAAATTAAACATGAGTCGTTGGTATTATTTATGATAAAGTTACTTGGTTAACATCGAGCTTATTGTTAAAGCTTCCTCTTAATCAAAAAATATACAATGCCTTAAACAATCCTTAATAAATCCTTATTTTAACTCGTATTATCAATATGCTTGTGGTTAAATTTACGTAATTAAAATCCATAACAAAGGTATCGTGTGATCTATCTTTATCCCGCTAATAAAATGGAAAATTTGTTAGTACTTTTAGATAAAATCCAACAAGTTTCACCTCTTCCAATTTTCTCCAAAGACGTTATTGTTGTGCAAAATGCAGGTATGCAGCATTGGCTTAACATGTCGTTGGCACAACAACGTGGTATCAGTATGAATATTGATTACGCGTTACCATCTCAATTTTTATGGAAGCTAGTCAGATCAATAGCTAGCGAAGAAGATGTACCTGATCAATCTCCTTTCTCTCGAGAGGTACTCGCTTGGCGAATATTTACGTTATTTGCTCAACCAGAGGTGATGAATGATGCTGATTTTGATACCGCAACTCAATATTGGCGATCGCACACTGCACCTTCAAACAAGCAACCATCAAATAATCAGTCATCAAACAAGCAAGTAGAAATTAATTCAACTATCGATTTAGAACAAAATGTAGACTTACCCTTAAAACTTACAGATAAAATAACAAACACCGAACAATTAAAACGGTATCAGCTCGCATGCCAAATGGCTGATTTGTTTGAGCAATATTTAATCTTTAGACCCACGTGGATTGATGCTTGGGAAAAAGGTAATTTTACTGCGGGTTTTACACAAAACGACCAATCAGACGCGGCTGAAATCGCTCAATGGCAAGGTAAGTTATGGTACTTGTTAACACGCGAGCAATCGTACAATCCTATTACCTTAATTGAGCAAGCAATCACTCAACTTAACCAAGCTTGCTTTGACCAACAACAGTTAAAAAATAGCTTACCTAAACGTATTTCGTTTTTTGGTATTAATATTATGGCGCCCATGTGGTTGTCGTTTGTTAATGAACTAAGCGAATATGTTGATGTACATTTTTTTCATTTAAACCCGTGTTATGCCTATTGGGGCGATGTAATTACTGAGAAACAAGCAATTAAATCAATTCAACAATGGGTAGAAGGTTACGACGATATTACTCAGTCGGTTGGTAATCCGCTATTGGCTAATTTAGGCCAGCAAGGGCGCGAATTTATGGCCTTGCTGCATGGTTACAGTACGATAAATATTGATGCTTTTGAGGATATTCACGACGGGTTAATTAACGAGTCGAGCAACACTCCAACACAAGCCAATGTTTTACAACAAGTACAACATGATATTTTAACACTAACGGATGCGCGTAATGCACCGGTTGTACAACGCGATAATTCTATTATATTTACTAGTTGTCATAGTGCATTAAGAGAAGTGCAAGGGCTGCACGATTGGTTGTTACATCAGTTTAATAACGACAAAACCTTAACACCCAAAGATATTTTAGTGATGTGTCCGCAAGTGGAAGAATACGCACCTTACGTAAATGCTGTTTTTGCGCGAGGTTGGCAAGATTTTGACGATAAAGTACCGCCGTTACCTTGCTCAATTGCCGATCGTGTTAGTAAAGATTCTGAGCCGGTTGTTGCCGCATTTTCAGACTTACTTACTTTGCCTGATAGCCGATTTCAGGTGTCGCAGTTGTTATCCTTTCTTCGTATTCCGGCTATGCAAACTAAATTTGATTTAAGTATTGAAGACATTGATAAAATTTCAGTGTGGTTAGACCATGCCTCTATTCATTGGGGGCTTGATAAAGAACACAAACAGCAAACCCTTAAAACTCATGCTGTTTCAAATAACTATACATGGCAGCAAGGTTTATCACGTTTATTGCGTGGTTTTGCTTTTGGCGATTGCGAAACTATTTACGATGAGCAATTATTATTACCCACAATAGAGGGCAGCGATGCCGAATTACTTGGGCAATTAATGCTGATATTAGAGCAACTACAACAGTTTTCATTAAGCTTAACTAAAGAACGCACCGCAGCTCAATGGCAAACTTTTTTAACAACCCTAATTAATGAATTATTTGATACCAGCAATGACGATGGTTTTACTATTGTTACCGGTGCTATTGAGTTGTTAATTGAATATTGTTTACACGCTAAGTTTGACGAAAAAATTGATTTACAGATAGTGCGCGACTTTTTAAATCAGCATTTTAGCCAGCCAGATCCCGGTAAGCAGTTTATTGTGGGCCAAGTAACGTTTTGTTCTATGTTACCTATGCGCAGTATTCCTTTTAAAGTGATTGCTATATTAGGCTTAAATGATGGATTGTTCCCAAGGCAACGTCAGCCATTAAGTTTTGATTTAATGTCGATAACGCCTGCTATGTTAGGCGATAGATCGCGTCGTGGCGATGATAGGTATTTATTTTTAGAAGCGATTATTTCTGCAAGACAATCACTTTACCTAAGTTACCAAGGTAAAAACATAAAAAACAACGCCCCGAAACAAGCGTCGTTAATATTAAAAGAATTAATGGAATATTTAACGTTAGGTTACGGCTGGGTCTTGTCTGAAGAAAATATAGATGAAGAAGGTACAGATGTAGAAGGTACAGATACAGAAGACACAAATGAAGAACAAGCCACTGAACCAACACAAAAGCTAAATAAAAACACCTCACTCGAAGGTAAAATAAGACATTTACCTATGCAGCCTTTTAGCCATAAAAATTACCAAGGTTTGTTAAAAAGCTTTGATAACCATTGGTTAAACTTAGCGCGACTTTCAAATAAAGACAATGAAACGCAAAGTGATGACTTATCATCAGGTATTGGTATTTCGTTAGCCGAATCAGACTTAATTGAATACTCAGCTGCCGATGCTTGTTATGTTATGCGTGTTGAGTTGTCGGAGCTTATTACCTTTTTTCAACATCCATCAAAGTATTTTGCTAAAAAACAGCTCAACCTAAATTTTGATAATTATTCGTTAGAATTAAACGATGTAGAGCCGTTTGAGTTTGACCGATTACAAAGCTATTTATTGCGCGAGCGACTTATAAAAGCCCAACTCACTGATAATGAAAGCATAGCTGAATCGGCAGAGCAGGCGGTTCAACAATGTTTAAAAGCTGCGACCCTTTCGGGTAAGTTTCCTGAGGCTGCAACCCGAGATTTAACCTTTGAAAGTTGGAAGCTAGACAGCGAAAACTTTAGCCAAACCATTACCGAACATAACGGTAAAATTAAACACACTGAAAACTGTGTAATAACATTCGATTTAGATGTTGAAACCTCGCAATTGTTAATGCAAAAGTTAATGCAAAAGTTAACGCAAAAACTAACGCAAAAACTAACGCAAAAAATTAACTCGACAAATGTAAAAGTAAAAATATCGACTAAGTTACCCATAAGTGACGACAAGTTAGTATTTTATCGCAGCAGCTCCCCAAAGTTTAAAGATTTTATCACCTTATACTTTCATCAATGTGTATTGGCTATCGCGAAAGAGCAATTCGCTTTGGAGTCATCAACTGAAAAGACCTTACATATTGAAGGTGTTACGGCAACACATGGTTTTTACTTTGATACAAAAAGCCAAAAAGTTACACAGTTTAAATCTGGCAAAATAGTTGACCCCAAAGCTCAATTACTTAAGTTTATTCAACAATATATTGTCGGTTTACAACAACCATTATTAGTCAATGGTGACATTGCTGAAAAAGCCTTTAAAGCGAAGGAGTTTGAACAAGCACAATTTGAACTTTATTGGAGTGATCCTAATGCGAAGATCTCGTTAGGTAACGATCCTTACATTCATTACTTTTGGCCACAATGTCCTGATTACCAAGAGATTCAACCTAACATTGAATATTTATACCTTGATGTTTTTAACGCAAGGGAGCAAATAAAGTAATGGCTAATACCACGATTCAAAATCTCAATGCTCATACTATTCCTTTGCAAGGTAAACATTTAATTGAAGCCAGTGCAGGAACAGGTAAAACCTTTAATATAACGCGCATTTATTTACGCTTACTGTTAGAGAAAAACCTGACGGTTGAACAAATATTAGTGATGACCTTTACTAAAGACGCAACCGAAGAACTACGCGGCAGAATAGACGCTTTTATCAGGCAAGCCCTAAATGAATGGGATACGTTATCAGTTGAAGACGAATATTTTATTGCTATAGCAAAACACGTTCAAGCTGCAGACGCCAAAATACGCTTAAAACAAGCGTTATTGTATTTAGACGAAGCGTCTATTTTTACCATTCACGGTTTTTGTAAAAGGGTACTTACTCAACATGCCTTTACCAGCGGACAGTCGTTTAATTTAGCCATGGAGTCAGACTGTAACGATGTACTGTTAGAAAGCACGCAAGATTGGTACAGAGTATTAGCAAAGCAATCACCAGAGCAATTTTTATTAATATCTGAGTTTTGGCCAACACCGCATGTATTTGTTAGCCAGTTTGCTAAAGCAATCAATCAGGGAAATTCGAGTACACTAGATTTAATTGATGAAATTTCAGTTATTAAGCATTTTATTGATAATGTTATACAAGCAAGAACCTCGTTACAAAATAATAACGTTGAATTAGTCGCGTATTTGGTTGATGTTAAAAAGGGCGCAGACCGAGAAGTTAGGCTACAAGAATTAAACGAATTAACTGATTGGCTGATTAAATTAGAAGGCGAACTTAAAACCAATATTCAATCAGCTTTGGTGTTAGCGAATGGCAAAATACCTGATGCTTTTATTGATGGAAAACGCTATTCACGTTCAGCCAATAAAGAAGCATTACTCGCAATATTCGACCCCGTTAAACAAGTAAAAACCTTATGTAAAAGTTTGAGTAAAAACATTAATCGCGCGAAAGCTTTATCTGTTGTGAGAGACGGTATTTACTCAATACGTAAAGATGTAAACGATAAAAAGCTCACACGTGATTTAGTGAGCTTTGACGATTTAATTAGTCGTTTAGCTAACCAATTAAGTGTAACACGTAACGGTTATGCTATTGAGTTAAAACAAAATAATTTAAATGTAGACGATAGTGATAATAATAAAGATAATTCACTTGCAGAGTTGCTGTTTAAGCAATATCCCGTTGCATTAGTTGATGAATTTCAAGATACCGACCCTCAACAGTTTACTATTTTACAAGCAATATATTATCAACAACCTACAGCTGCGCTTTATATGATTGGTGATCCTAAACAAGCCATTTATGGATTCAGAGGCGGCGATGTATTTGCCTATTTAGCTGCGCGTTCTGGTTGTGATTACCAATGGATAATGGACACTAACTGGCGTTCAAGCGAGTCGATGATTCAAGGTTACAATCGCTTATTTTATGGTAATAATGTAGACCATGGCGCTACCGATGTTTTTAAATACAACATTGAATATATACCGGTAAAGGCATCGCCAAAAGCCGCCGATAAAAAATTAGCTGATGCGACTTTTAAAGCATTGCAATTTGTACATTTTACGCCAGAAAAAACCAGAGGTTCTGTTAACCAAGCTTTTAGACCCACCATGGCCAAATGGTGTGCAAATGAAATTATTCGTTTACTGGGCTTAAGTAATTTAAGTAGCTTAAATAAATCAAATAACCCCAGAAACCAAAACATTCAACCGCAAAATATCGCTATTCTAGTACGTGACGGTGCCGAGGCGAGTGTAATAAAACAAGCATTAGATAATGCCGGTTTGGCCTCTGTATTTATGAGTAATCGTTCAAACTTATTAAAAAGTGCGCAAACACAACAATTGGTACAAGTACTTAAAGGTATTTTGTTTGTTGAAAACGACCGCTATTTTTCTGCGGCTTTAGCGTCTGATTTATTAGGTTTTACCGCAAATAAACTGTATGCACTTCAACAAGACGAATTGGCTTGGCAAAATCTTAAGTTGTCTTTTGCTGCTTTAAAACAAGAATGGGAAAGCAAAGGTTTTATCGGCATGGCGTTAAAGTTAATGCACGAACACTTTACTGCGTTTATGCATGATAAAGACCGCATATTAACCAATTTACTGCATTTGTTTGAACTATTACAATCAGCCAGCCAACGTCATAAACAACCGCAAGAATTATTATATTGGTTTGAACAACAAACGTTACAAGACAACCCAAACATTGAAGCCGAGTTACGATTAGAAAGTGATGACGACTTAATTAGAATTGTAACTCAGCATGGCGCAAAAGGGTTGGAGTATCCTATTGTATTTGTACCTTTTGCTACACGTTTTAAAGATCCCCTTAAATTCGGTGCACGTGCGGTGACTTTTATTGAATATCATAACGATCAAGGACAATTAGCATTAAGCTTAGACGGCACCAAAGAAGCAAAACAAGCCATGGCAGACGAAGCCTACGCTGAAGCAGTTCGACTTTTATATGTAGCGATAACCAGAGCAGAGCAGCGCTGTTATTTGTTAACGGTTGAATTTGATAAATGCGAAAACTCGCCTTTGGGGCAAACCTTACATTGGCAAAAAGGTTGTAATATTGAACAAAGTATTGAGCAATTAGTTGCTGATAATCCAAATGATATTGCGCTTTTTACTATTAACAACATAGACGAATTACAAAAAAATAACCCAACTTATATTGGCGAAAACTCAACATTACAAGCGCAAAATAGTCAAAGGTTAGCTGCCGAGACTTTTTGTGGAAAAATCGAACGCGATTGGTGGTTAAGCTCTTTTTCAGCGTTGAGTAGAAACTTAAAACATAAAGGTGTATCAAGTCCCGATCGAGATAACGATCTTAATAATCAAGAAGAGACTAGTTTAGCGCTGTTGTTAAGTACAGCTCATTATGTAGTAGACAATGCGTTAGATAACGGGGTAAACAGCTTAGTAGATGTTCAACCCTCAAGCTTAGCTAATCAGCTACGTTTTGTGATTGAAAAAGGTGCTCGTACCGGTAATTTATTACATAACATTTTTGAGCACTTACAGTTTAATGATCCTAATTGGACGCTTGCGCTTGAACGCCCATTAATACGCTATGGGCAATTCACCATAGGTTATACAGAACACGATCTTCAACATTGGCTTGAGCAAGCATTATTAGCTCCCTTAAATATTAATGATTCGAATACTTTTTGTTTACAAGATTTGTTATCGAATCAATGTATTAAAGAAAGTGAATTTTATTTTCCGATGAATGCCAATAGTGCAGATGAGTTAACTAACTTACTGACTGAACACCGTAAAGGTGGCAATATTCACCCCGACATGACCGAGGCGTTATCAAGCTCGGTACAATTACCTTATTATCAAAAATTAAAGGGTATGATGCACGGTTTTATTGATTTGATTTTTGAACAAAATGGCAAATTTTATGTATGCGATTACAAGTCGACGTTTTTAGGTGAAGACTTTAGTTTTTACACACAAAAAATGATGAGAGCTGATATCGAACATAACCATTACGACTTGCAATATTTAATTTATTCGTTGGCATTGCATCGTTACTTGGCATTTTCATTACCCGATTACGACCCTGAACAACATTTTGGTGGCATTTATTATTTGTATTTAAGAGGGTTAACTAACGATCCAAGTTATAAGGGCGCAGGTGTTTATTACCGTGATATTGATGTAGATGAGCTTAAATTACTTGATACGCTTTTTACTGGCGAGCATGTTGCTACAAAGCACGTTAGTGGAGTAAATAACACAATGGAGCAAACGGATGTTTGATCAAGTAAATAGTCAAAGTAAAGCGAACAATAAACCTTTTAATAAACCAATATATGCCAGTTATGCGCTAGCGAAAAAAGAAATAGCCACTATTGCACCCGTTGATTATTTTTTTGCGAAAGATTTAGTTCAGCTGTTCAACCTTGATGAAACACAACACTGTGAATTATTTCATTTGTTAATGGCGTTGAGCCAAAGTTTAAGAGAAGGTCATGTTTGTTTACCTATAAGCGCAATCGCTAATACTCAATATGGTTACTTAAGTGATAATTTTGGTTTAGTAGAACACCATGGTTACGTTTTTTCAAATACTGAAACCCTTCATCAATTACTCGATGTGATACATATTGGCACTGAGGCAAATCAACCAATTGTTTATCACAACAATAATATTTATATGCGCCGTTATTTTCAATTTGAGCAAAACTTGTTCATGTATATTACTGAAAAAAACACTGTTGAAGTTCAAGAACTTTTAGAATCTATTCCCAATCAAAACAAGCAGGTATCTAAAGAAAATATACACATTAAAGCCTGTATTGATAATCTGTTTCCACAGACAGATGAAATAAACACTGAAATAGATTGGCAAAAAGTTGCGGTAGCAAATGCGTTAAATAAAAGCTTTAGTGTAATAGCCGGTGGTCCTGGTACAGGAAAAACCTATACGGTAACTAAGTTATTGGCTGCTTTAGTAATTTTGTATCAACAAAAGCGCGGCGCTAACTTAATTACTCAACACGTTGCACCGCTTAACATTGCGTTAGTTGCGCCTACAGGGAAAGCTGCACAACGATTATCTGAATCTATAACTAACGCTATTTCAGGGTTTAAAGGTGTTATCGCTGATAATGTTTTAGAAAACATTCCCACTGATAGCCAAACAATTCATCGCTTATTAGGAGTCATTCCTAACAGCCCTAATTTTAGATTTAATAATGAAAATCGTTTAAATGTTGATGTATTGATAATTGATGAAGTGTCGATGGTTGATCTTGCGATGATGAACCGAATTTTTAAAGCGCTACCAGCACACTGCAAAGTTGTTTTATTAGGTGATGCTGATCAACTACCTTCAGTATCAGCAGGTAGTGTATTAAATGACCTAGCACCTCGACCATTCTTAGGTTACAGCCCCAAAAATGTAATATACCTAAAGCAAGTCACCGGAATTAACGTCCCTAAAATATCTAAAAAACAAGCGTCTAATACATCAATTGCGGCTTTAAGTGCTGGCGATAATGTCACTTTTTTAAGTAAAAGTAGGCGCTTTGATGGTAAAGCAGGTATAGGGCAATTATCGAAAACCGTTATAGCTGGCGATTACGATGCAAGTTGGGCTTTGCTTAACCAAGCCGTTAATGAAAATCAAATAACTCACCTCCAAGGTGAAATAATCAATTGGTTGTTACCGTTAGTAAAACAGTATTATTTACCCATATTTTCATGTAAAAGCGTAGATGAGGCATTTATATTATTTAAACAATTTAGAGTTTTATGTGTAACGCGTGTAGGTGAGCAGGGGATAGTCTTTATAAACGAGTTAATTACTTCTATGTTGGTTAAAAAAGGCGTTATAGGATCAGACCATAATTTTTATCAAGGTAGACCAATTATGGTGTTAGAAAATAATTATCATCAAGGTTTGTATAATGGTGACATAGGCTTTTTATGGAAAAATAGTTCAGGGCATTTAATGGCGGTATTTGAAGACGCTGAAAATAGCTACCGTTGGATCATGACCAGTAAATTACCCCATCATGAAACGGTATACGCAATGACAATACATAAAACCCAAGGCAGCGAATTCTTACATGTTGCTATGATTTTACCCAATCAAAAAGACAATCGACTATTATCACGAGAATTGTTATATACTGGCATCACAAGAGCAAAAACTCATATTAGTATTGCTTCAAATGCCAGAGTGTGGAGGCAAGGCGTTGAAACAAATGTTAAACGTTATTCAGGTTATTTTAATAACTTATAATTGAACCATAGTTAAACCATACTTAAGCCAGAGTTAAGCCATAGTTAAACAATGATAAACCATCACCATTTACTTAATACATAATTAGAAGAATGTACATTTTTTATGCACTTAATTGATATAAACAAAACCCTGTATCGTAAACGACTAAACATCGTCATTTTTATTTCCATATTTTGCTTAACCGTTTTATCTATAAGTTTTGGCGCTATCCTTATTGAATTATTCGGTTATACCTTACCTGATATTGACCCCACCACCGGCGAAAAGCCTAGTAATTTTAGATTCAACTTTGTTGGTGTGATTTTAGCGCTGTTAACGTGTATCAGTATTTTACAACAATTTAAAAATCATCCCTATTGCTTTGAAATTCATTATGTTATGAGACTAAAACAAATTCATAATATAATTTACAGACGATTAAATAATATTAAAAAATCAACACAAGCATTTGAAAGCAACGAAGATATTAATGCTTTTATTGTGCTAAATTATTATTACACCAGCTTAAAGCAAGTATATTTACTTGATAATAATACTTTAACGTTGTCATCACTTGAAAAAGACATGCAAGCATTACAACAACGTATGACAGCGCTTGATATTAAAGTAAATACCGATCAATTCGAAAGAGCCATGCTGATAGACTATCGTTAAAACTTAACGATTTGAAAAATTACTGAGTAAATACAAGATGAAAAAAATTAAAAATGAAACTGAATTACTAAAAAAAGCGATTGAAGTGGGCGAGAAATACGCAAAAAATCGTGGTTATAAAGGTTTTGATGCCACCAACGCGGCAAAAGATAAAATTGAAGCGCTTTATCGGTTATTAGTTAACGACAAATTGATCCAACCTTTAGCCGTTAAAGATGAAGATCACCCTCACATGAAACATAAATTAGCGCTTTGGATTGGTAAGCAATTACCGGCTGATCACCCTTTAAATAAATAAACCACTGATTAAAAGTATAGAAGCTCATAATGAACCGTAAAAAAAAAATTAACCAAGTATTAAAAAGCAAAGTAAAAAAAGCGAACGCTAAATTACAAAAAAGTAACAAGCCTAAGTATATTTCTAAAGCTGAACGAGAGAAGTTAGCACAGGAAGAGCAGCAAAATAACCATTAGCTCATACTTCAGCCGCTTTTTTTTGTAAGGTTTTGGTTGATAACTGACTTTCTCTAAATTGTGATGGCAGTTGGTCAAACATTTTTTTAAATTGTTTACTAAAATAACTGTGATCACTAAAGCCTGTTTCGCAAGCCACATCAGATATAGACTTGTTGGTTTCAACCAACAATCTCCTCGCATTCTCTAACCTTATTTCATTAAGAAACTGCTTAGGTGTTTTCGCTAAATACTTCTTAAAGCGTCGTTCTAAAGCACTTACTGATAAATGTGCAACATTAGCTAATTGGTTTATACAAATATCATTCATGTAATTGTTTTTTATATAAGCGACAGGCGTTTGCACGGCATGCATGCCTGATAATACCTCAGAGGTCTTATTTAAATGCCGAGTAATACCATAACTACCTACCACATTATTTAATTGATCACGAAACGGTCTTTTAGACGTTGTAAACCATGATAATTTGCCATTTCTTGCACTATTCATTTCTAAACGATTGTTAACAACTTCGCCCTGAATCACTTTTTTATCATCAGCAATAAATTGATCAGCGATATGTGATGCGGCAATATGTTTATCATCATGACCTATAATATGATTTAACGAACGTAAACCTGAATGAGCTAAAAAAACTTTATTAACATAAACAAAATTACCAGATAAATCTTTTATCCAAAATAAGGTGTCAGGCATTAAATCAAATACTTCAATAATTTGCTTGATACTAATATCATTTAATAACGTGTGATCAGCTGCGGTATATTTTTTTTGTTCGGGCATCTATTAATCTCATTATGTGTATTATTTGTAAAATTAGTGGGCTTTTGACCTTTCAGGTTTGTTTTGCAGCATTAAGCTTGGTTTATGTTTAAGGCGTTATGGCTTATGTATTTTTTTGCCTATGTTTGAGGCATTGTGTTTGGTGAACCTTATAAAATTACAATAACGCTGTAGAAAATAGCAAACTTAGGTTGTTTTAAGGATTTATTTAAAAGATTCATGTAAAAGTGAGTTACTCTTCGCTAAACGCTTTTTAAAATAACGATGTGATAAAACGTTTGCTTACCTTTATTGATAAATGTACTGATTTTTTTGAAAGGTAAAACCGTGATTAAAACGCCTTTAAATTGAACAAAAATCACACCCGAAATATCAATAGCCTCTTTTCTTTAATACGCTTAAATATGGTTAAATACGCCGAATTTATCATATAAAAAAACGAATTTATCTTAACATCATTTTAGCTTTAACTTTACTATCAGTAGTTAATTTATTGTGAGTAGAATTAATATCGCATAACTTGTGTCTTTAATATAAAAATCATATTAAAACTAAAATAATAATGATTAAAGGAAATAAAATGAGTGAAGATAATCAAAACAACTCGCGTCTATTTTTAATTAGTTGTATTGCCTTAACGGTTACCGCTATGACGTTTGCTATTAGAGCGGGTATTTTGGGGGAATTAGGGGTTGAGTTTCAGCTAAGTTCGAAAGAGTTAGGTTGGGTAAACTCAATGGCATTTTTGGGCTTTCCCATTGCGATGATGTTTGGCGGCGGCTTGTATAATGTTTTAGGCGCTAAAAAACTACTTATTATTGCCTTTGTTGGTCATATGTTAGGTTTAGTCTTAACTATTACCGCAGCAGGCTTTTGGGGGCTATTTATATCTAGCTTATTTATAGGTTTTGCTAATGGCTCTGTTGAAGCTGCATGTAATCCATTAATTTCAGACAGTTACCCTAAAAAGAAAACAACCATGCTTAATCGTTTTCATGTGTGGTTCCCTGGAGGAATTGTTATTGGCTCGTTGGTTTCTAAATTTATGACTGATGCTGGTTTAGGTTGGCAAATGCAAATTGGCGTAATGCTATTACCAACAGTGGTGTATGGCGTAATGATGTTAGGGCAAAAATTCCCTGAATTTAAAAATCTCACCTCATCTACAGCAAGCAATTTTAAAGCGTTATTCTCACCACTATTTTTGTTTATGGCATTTTGTATGACCTTAACTGCAACCTCTGAATTGGCGACAGGGCAATGGATTAACTCAATTTTGGGTGCCTCTGGTGCATCACCCATGATTATTTTAGCTATGATCACCGGTTTAATGGCAGTAGGGCGTTACTTTGCAGGACCTATAGTACAACGATTAAATCCGTCAGGTGTTTTACTTGGCTCTGCCATTTTGACAACTGCTGGTTTATATATGCTGAGTACTTCTACTGGTGGATTGGTTTATATAGCGGCCATTGTTTTTGCGCTAGGGGTAACCTACTTTTGGCCTACGATGATTGGTTTTATTGCCGAAAATGTTCCTGAAAGTGGCGCGCTAGGTATGTCAATTATTGGTGGCGCCGGAATGTTTGCAGTAAGTATGTGGAATCCAGTTATTGGTCAATGGATTGATGATGCTAAGGGTAAAGCGTTGCTTAAAGTAACTGAGGGCGTTAACCCTGAGTTAGTTGCCGGTCAGGAAGTATTATCAACTATGATAGTATTCCCAGCCATTCTTATCGTAGCTTTTAGTTTACTTTATATCTTTATGAGAAAGAAAAAGGCAAATGCTGAATAGCTATTATAATATGTAGCTACAATTTATTATGTAAAAAAAAGATAAGCTCTTATATTTTATTTTAGGCATAAAAAAACAGTCTCTCGACTGTTTTTTATTATGCAATATAAATAGATAGATGAACTAGCTCATTTTAACAATTTAAGCTTTGTAACTATCATTATGAACACTCATTACAGCTCTACCTGATGGGTCGGCATTATTAGTAAAGCTTTCATCCCAAGCGAGTGCTTCTTGTGTACTACAAGCAACCGATTTACCGCCAATAACACAATCTGCAGCAGATGGTAGAGGGTACTTGTCTTCAAATATACAACGATAATAATAAGCTTCTTTACTATCGGGTGTATTAACAGGAAATTTGAATTGCGCGCTGGCTAATTCTTGATCGGTTACTTGAGTCTCAATAAATTCTTTTAAGCTATCGATCCACGAATAACCTACACCATCAGAGAATTGCTCTTTTTGACGCCATAAAATTTCTTTAGGTAAGTAACCTTCAAATGAAGAACGTAAAATTGCTTTTTCCATTTTACCATTACCACACATTTTATCTTCTGGATTGATGCGCATTGCAACATCCATAAAGTTTTTGTCTAGAAATGGTACACGAGCTTCAATACCCCAAGCAGACATTGATTTGTTAGCACGCAAGCAATCAAATTTGTGTAATCGGTCGAGTTTACGGTTTAGTTCTTCGTGAAATTCTTGTGCATTAGGTGCTTTATGGAAATATAAGTAACCACCAAAAATTTCGTCTGCACCTTCACCAGAAAGCACCATTTTAATACCCATTGCTTTAATTTTACGTGCCATTAAATACATTGGGGTAGATGCACGAATAGTGGTTACATCGTAGGTTTCAAGGTGATAAATAACTTCTTTAAGAGCGTCAATACCTTCTTGCTCAGTAAAAATTACTGAGTGATGAATAGTACCAATACTGTCTGCAACGGTTTGCGCAGCAACTAGGTCTGGCGAACCTGCTAACCCACAGGCAAAAGAATGTACTTTTGGCCACCAAGCTTCTGATAAATCGTTTTCTTCGATACGACGAGCAGCAAACTTTTGTGTAATGGCAGAGATTAAAGATGAGTCTAAGCCACCAGATAATAATACGCCATAAGGTACGTCAGTCATTAAATGACTTTTAACCGACTCCTCTAATGCTTCACGAATTTTTGTTGTACTCGTGGTATTGTCTTTAATCGCATCATATTTGTGCCAGTTGCGTTTATAATACTTTTCAACCTTTCCTACACGGCTATCAAGGATATGACCAGGGGGGAACTCACTTACTGTTTTACAAATAGGCATCAATGCTTTCATTTCAGAGGCAACATAAAAGTTACCTTCAGCGTCGTAGCCAGTATAAAGTGGAATAATACCCATGTGATCGCGTGCAATAAGGTATGAGTTATCGTTTTCATTGTATAAACAAAAAGCAAACATGCCTTGTAGTTTATCAACAAATTCAACACCGAATTCTTCGTATAATGGCAGAATAACTTCACAATCAGAACCGGTTTTGAAGGTGTAATCAACCGTTAAGTTTTTAGCGAGTTCTTTATGGTTATAAATTTCACCATTAACCGCTAAAACATTGGTGTTATCTTTATTATATAAAGGTTGAGCGCCATGCTCTGTATCTACAATGGAAAGACGTTCATGAACAAGAATAGCGTGTTCGTTGCTATATACTCCTGACCAATCAGGACCACGGTGACGTAAAAGACGAGAAAGTTCTATTGCTTTTGGGCGTAAAATATCAGCCCCAGTTTTAATATCTAAAATACCAAAGATCGAACACATTGAAGCGCTACTCCTTTATAGTTAAATTATACAATCAGTTAGGGATATACCCTTGATTATTTGAAATGTATGACATTTGCTTGAGTCGTTAAAACGTAATAAACAGTGGACAAGTCGTCAGACCAACACTTTGCCATTTTTGCAGAAAAAATCAATATAAATATGATAATCATCTTAAATTCTTTTGTGTATACTAGGTATATATTATGACTATTAGGGACTGATTTATTCATGTTGACCACGAAAACCTTGGCTTTTTCATTAACTTTACTGCTTTTCACAAACACCATTTACGCTAAACCTATTACCGTTGAAGAACATCGACTGAAAAAAGCTGTAAAAGTAATGCCAAACGTTACAACTGCGTTGTCTTATCGGGTTTCTCTATTCAAAGAACAAATTCAAATAGCCCGTAACTTAACTGCATTAAGTCAATTATCTATTAGACATGGTAAAGCTTTGTGGCAAGGTGCTAAGCATGATTTAAAAAATACCGATAGTTATGACGATAGGCCTTTATATTGGGCTAGGCTTCAAATGACTAAAGCGATAAAGCAAACAGATGCTTATAAACAATCCCTACCTGATCAACAACAAAAATTAATGTGGCAGTTTGAGTTATATTCTCGTGGTAAAACTGATGTAACTTTTGATAGGTATACCCATAAAAAAATATTGATCACCGGATTTGATCCTTTTTTACTTGATAGTAATATCAAACAAAGTAACCCTTCTGGGGTGAGTGCGCTTATTTTAGACGATTTAGTGATTAGTACAAAAAGCACGAGTGCCGAAATTGAAACCTTGATTTTACCTGTACGTTTTGCTGATTTTGATCAAGGCATGATTGAAGAATTACTCACTCCATATTACCGAAGTAAAGCAGTTGATATGATCATAACCATAAGTATGGGCAGAAGTAGCTTTGAATTAGAGCGTTTTCCTGGTTTAAGAAGAAGTTCAACTACACCTGATAATTTGAATGTTTTAACAGGAGCTACTAAAGAAAGCCCGTTATTACCTCTGCTAAACAGGAGTGAACTAAAAGGTGCTGAATTTTTAGAATTTACACTACCAGCAAACGAAATGAAAATGGCAAAAGGCTTCTTTCCTGTTAAAGATAACCGAATTGTATCAACATTAAATAGAACATTTAAAGTTGATGCGCTTGCCCAATTGTTAAGTGAAGTATCTGTGGAAGGTTCGGGTGGTGGATACCTTTCAAACGAAGTATCTTATCGTAGTTTATTATTACGCGACCTTTATAACCCATTACTGCCTGTAGGCCATATACACACCCCAAGCATTAAAGGGCATGACAAACAAAAAATTGAGCTAATTATAGCTCAATTAAAAACCATACTCACACAAGCTGTAACAACCTTATAATGTGGTTTAGCTAGTTTAGCCGTTGGTATCTACATCAATAATTAGTTTTTGTCCGGGTTGTAAATACTCTTTACGTGTTAAATCATTCCACATTTCTATATTTTTAATAGAAACATTAAATTTATTAGCAATGCGGGCAAACGAGTCCCCACGTTTTACTTTATAGGTAATGCTATTAAACGTTGGAGATGTAGAGGTTTTCCAAATAACTAATTTTTGACCGAGCTTTAGTGTTGATTTGGTCGATATTTTATTCCATTTAGCAATTTGTTTAGCACTAACATTGTACGCTTTACTGATTTCCCATAAAGTGTCACCCGATCTAATGGTATGAACACGTTTAGCTTTGGCTGTTTTTTTAGTAATAGACTTAGCTGATTCAGGTAAGACTTGCTCGGGGCTTTTTTTTGTCTTGTAGGGCAAGTCAGTAATAACATAATTGCCATTTTTAGAAGCTACAGGGATCAATAAATGTTTACCTGCACGAATCTTGTTGTTGGGTAGTTTATTAATCGTTTTTATTAATTTAACATTTAAGTGAAATTTTTGAGCGATTATTCCTAAACTATCGCCTTGCTTAATTTGATACCGTTGCCAAACCATTCGATCAGCTTGGGGTAATAAAGCCATTCTTTCATTAAAAATAGTAATATTGTCGTTCGGCAATAAAAAACGTGTCGAAAAATTTGGATCAGTCGCCCATTGATTGAACCCTGGATTTAATGCTTTAAATTTACTTAGCGGTAAATTAGCTAAGTTTGCTGCCACCGATAAGTCAATTTGTGATCCAATATCCACAATGCCTACGACTTTTTTATTAGCGATTGGATGAAGGTTAATCTTATATTTTTCTGAGTGTTGAATAATATCAATAACGGCTAATAATTTAGGTACATAATCACGCGTTTCTTTAGGTAGTTCTAGCTCCCAGTAATGGGATGGTCTGTTTTTGCGCACATTTTTGCGTACTGCTCGTTGTACACGTCCTTCACCTGAATTATAAGCTGCCAAAGCCAGCATCCAATCGCCATCAAAAAACGTGTGTAAGTACTTTAAATATTCAACGGCGCTGTCGGTTGAAGCAACCACATCACGCCTACCGTCGTACCACCAGTTTTGTTGTAAGCCAAATTGTTTTCCTGTTGCAGCAACGAATTGCCACAAACCTGAAGCATTAGCACTTGAGCGAGCATGCGGGTTAAACGCACTTTCAACTAAGGGAAGCAGTGCGATTTCAAGTGGAATATAATTTTCATCTAGCTTTTCAACAATATAAAATAAAAAAGGTTCTGCACGTTTAAGTAAATTATTTAATGCGGTAGGATTTTTTAAATAAATATTTCTATGTTTGATCACATTTTCATTAATAGGTATATCTAAGGTAAGATTATCTTTTATCCTATCCCAAACATTCACATATTCAGTTTGTAATGATTTATCTGCTATGTATTTAGGAAGCTTGTTGTCTGTTTTAACTTGCTTAAGTGTTTCAATATTACCGGTTTGAAGCTCTTTAATGAGTAAACGATGAATGTCAGAGGGTTTTGCTTCTTTTTTATCTATATTATTGTTAACTTGTTGAGAAGAAGGGGTGTTTTGACACCCCACAAGTGCTATTGATAAAGCTAATGAGAGAGAAATATACTTCATGAAAAGTTCTATTCGTTAAATATGGTATAAGTGTCACTTATTTAAAATATGAATTCAACTAACTGCCGGTAAGAAATTATTTTTTAATGATTTTGTGCTTTCATATAATGTTAAAAATTATCTTTCCATTTTCTTAGTTCAGTAAAAGTAGCTAACTCATCATCTAACGAGTTGTTACTGTAAGTTATAACACTTTGCTTAATATTGTGGTCAAAACAACGTAAAAATGGGTTTATTTTCTTTTCAATGCAAATAGAGCTAGGAATACTTGATTGATTTTTATCTCGCAATTTTTTTACGTTGTTATAGTAATTAATTAGTTCTTCATTAGAGGGGTCGACCGTTAATGCAAAGGCTAAATTAGCCAGTGTGTATTCATGCGCGCAATAAACTCGCGTTTTTTCAGGTAAATTGGCTAAGAGCTTTAATGAATTAAAAAGCATTTCACTCGTACCGTCAAAAATTCTGCCGCAGCCAGCCGAAAATAAAGTATCCCCACAAAATAAATCATCATTAATCAAATAAGCAATATGCCCCAAGGTATGACCAGGAATATCAAGTACAAAAAATTCTAATGCTAAAGCTTCTATATAAAATTTATCATTATGTTTTACTTGAATATTACTGTATTTTATAGCCTCTTTAGTAGGACCGTAAACGGCAATAGGCCAGTTGTTTTCATTACAAAAGTTCACTAACGATTTTACACCTCCCACATGATCGCTATGGCGGTGTGTAATTAAAATGGTAGATAATTGTAGATTATTATCCTTTAAATATTGAATACAACAATCAGCATCGCCAGGGTCAACCAAGGCAACATGGCTGCTATTAGTTGAATGAATACACCAAATATAATTATCGTTAAAGGCTTTAATTGCTTTTACGACAAAGGAGGGGGTTTCTTGGTTTAAGTTCGTCATTTATTCACAAAAGCTATATTATTTAAGTTATGGCAATATTATAAACGTAGTGATGAATCATGGTATAGGTTTTTATTGCTCAGTGAAAAGACTGGTTATGTATGATCAGGCGGTAACGATGATGCACCTCAAATATCGATTGATGCTTGCAGCGCCATTTGGCAATATTTTTCTTAATATCGGATGAAGCATCAACCACTTTACTCAATAAACTTTGCGTTTTTTCTTAATGTAAATGAAATAAAAGTTAATATTGCAATGGTGTATAAATAAATTTTTTTTACGCTTTTTTACGCTTTTTTACATTTTTTACATTTTTTACATTTTTTACATTTTTTACATTTTTTACATTTTTTCATATAATGTGCGATCTTGGATGTGAAAACTTGTATTTAAATTTTTTTTAAAAGTTATATTAGGGTCTGTTGATCTTTCGAGGTTATTTTTACAGCAAGGTGTTTGATATTTAGACAAGGCAGAGTATGTGAAGTGTAGCTAGCTACTCGAACAT
>Ga0209303_1000386_pt1 | contig 34998 bp, 29 predicted proteins | sample SidtaG_3_FD_187449 | JGI IMG/M metagenome (GOLD analysis project Ga0209303, IMG submission 187449) | Marine algal microbial communities from Sidmouth, United Kingdom - Sidmouth_Asex1 metaG (SPAdes) (version 2) | ecosystem: Host-associated > Algae > Red algae > Unclassified | place: Sidmouth...
GAAAGTTTCTTGGTTATATCTAGCACGGGTTTTGTATCATGGACATTACCTGTGGTGAGTTTAGCATCTACTATTTCACCTCGATAATTGGTGACGAGGTGAAGCTTAAACCCATAAAACCACCCCAGCGTTCCTTTGCCTCGTTGGGCAATACCACCAAAGGTTTTATATCGAGGAATACGTAAGGTCCAATAAGGCGATCTGCTCGTTTAATATCATGTTTTTTGTCGGTTTTAGATAACGATTTCAACCCATGGTCTAGATAAGTGACGGTGACGCGTTGATCACGTAAACCAGAGAGAACAAAAGTAAATAAGGTATTTAAGCGAGTTTTATGAATTTCAGGGTAGGCATTGGCAATATCTTTGTGTAATATTTCTGTGGCTTTCATGATTATTGGTGCGTTTTTTTGTGGTGAAGAAATTTGATCACAAATAATCATGAAGGTCGATCATTAATCCTTATTTTGTGGGGATTCCTCAGCTCTAAATGTGAAGTACCTAAAAAAACACGTTAAATTAAAAATAAAGGGAGTCTGCATAGCCAGATAAAATTATCTTTAGAATTAATTAAGAGCACAATTAAACGGAACTAAGCACAAGTAACAATAATATAGCTGTCTCCATTTTTATTGTATTTGGCTTGCTACGCCCTTCAAGATTAGAATGCTTTTTTTAAAGCTTGTGGTGTAAAGCCTGTCCAACGTTTAAAAGAGCGACGAAAATTGGTGATATCAGAAAAGTTGAGGTTTTCTGCAATCTTTTCATTATTAAAATTATGTTCTGTTAATAAGAATACTGCGTGTTGTTGTCTCACCATGTCGAATAGTTGTTGATACGTCACATTGTGCTGGCAGAGCTTTCTTTTTAACGTGGCATTACTGATGGATAAATGATTTGCTAACCAGTCAGCATTAATCTCCTGTTTACTTCGCACTCTATTGATCATTTGCTGCATCACATAGTGAATAAACCCTACCTTAAGCGTGGTTGAAGGCACTTTTTGTTGGTAATGCTTGATCAAAGCCGCATTAGCGTTTGCTAGGGGGAACATTAATAAACCCTTATCAAGTTTTATCTGTAGCGCCAAGTGATAGGCTTTTTGAGAGCTAAAGGTTGGTAACGAATTAGCGCTTGGAGAAAACTCAAATTTACAGGGTAAATACGCTTGATATTGCTCTATATGCCGAGGGGCTGGGTAAGGGAACCTTATCGATAGCCGACTGACTGGCAGTTGTTTTTGTTTCGCTATCGAGATAAGCAAACTGCTGAAAAGCTCGCAAATAAATTGATAATGGTTAATGTTTTCTATGCTAATCGCTTGATTAAAAATATAGTATTGATGTTGCTCCGTACTCTCATTTCGCATAAATAAAAAAGGAAAAATCTGATAATGGAAATGTCGAGCAGCAGCGATTATATCGCTTAAGTTTTCAGCATGAGCCATTGCCTGCCCAGCGGGCTCTAAATGGTTTGGATATAGTCGGCTACCTAGTAAAAATGCACTATCACTATGGGGTAAGTATTTACTTATATTTTCGATTACCCGAGAAAATTGCTGATGAGAAACCTGTAATGTGGGGTTGGATAAGTCACTTAAAAATAACTTACTGCCTTTGAGTAACTTATCTGGTGCAATATGGCGTTGTTTTGCCATATCCACTAATAAAATCACCCAAAGTGGTATGGCTAGCGTTTTTTCATGTTGTTCAAAAAATGGCATTAGGCACTGCACGGCTGTTTAGCTGATTGCTTTGCCGCACTTAAATGCGTGTTAATGTCATGCAGCACTTCTTCGTAACTGTGCCAACCTCGATATTGATGATGACAGGTGATCACTTTAGGATAAATAGCATCACTTGTTTGGTCATGTTTAAAGGCAAGATGTTCAATAGCACGTTTAGTTTGTTGCTCAATTTCCTTGGTAGTCACTTCTAGGGTATTAGGCATTAATACAATAAAGCGATCGCTAGCATAGCGACAGGCAATATCACCATCTCGAATATTCATCTGAATTAATTGTGCGACTTCTCTGAGCATTAAATCCCCATGTTGATAGCCATAATCTTGGTTGAATTGGGCAAAATGGCGAAGATCGAACATCATTAAGGAGAACGATGTTTGTTGATTCTTTGCATGATTAATTTCCAGCTTTATTTGCTGCTTCATGTATTCGGCGCTGTATAAGCCCGTAGTAAAATCAATCAAGCTGTGTTCTCGATAAAACCTCTCTGTTCGGCTCAGTTGGTGATTAATGGTGGTTTGCTCTTGATGCCATTGATATAAAGCGATACTCATTAACACCATGCCTAATGGAGCAGGCAGAGCTTCAATTGCTGTTAGCCAGTGATCGTCGGGATAAATGAAAAATTCATCGAGAAAGTCGAGTAGTACCGACACGTGAGTAAACAATAATCCGATAAATAATAAATTAGTAACACGACCAGAAGGGCGGCTAACTAAGGTAAAAAATATCCATATCAGTGTCATTAGTGTAATGCCACCTTCGCCTACCATATCAAATATATCTAATTCACTGGTCGGTTTTAATTGCCCGAAGGAATATGCACCAAAGCAAACGATGGCAATAGTGAATAATAAACTATTAATGAGCGTTTTGTGAAAAGGTAAAAAAGCAAAATTCATAAAAGTAACTATTTAATCAATGAGTGATGATTAGCATAAAAATTTGTTTGGCTCAGCGGAAGGGTCATATTAGCTCATAGGAGTTACAGTTATTTTACATTGAAGCGATAAAGTGAGATGTAATTAGCAATAAACCCTGAATAACGGCGGGTTAACGCAAGGTTGAATTAGCTCATTCACCTAAAAGATAATGATATTTTAGTGGTATTTGTCTCAAATCCCCGCGTAGATTAAGTGAGTGAAATATTACTGTCATTTTTATTGGTTAGCGTCTTTCACGTTTATTAAACCCGCGGCATAAAAATAGTCGCCAACTACCAAACGATGAGATACGAGAATGACCAAATTAACTCCGTGGAAGCAGTTTAAATATTCTGCACTAGCGATTGCTTGTGGTACTGCTCTATTTAATACAGCAGCGTTAGCGGCTGAATCTAATTTTTCTGGCCGTGTAACAGACGCGTCAAATTCGGTATATTTTGAAGGTGCGAAAGTGCGCCTGATAGAGCTAGACCTTACAACAGTTACCGCTCGAGACGGTTCGTTTCGTTTCAGTAATGTGCCACAAGGTACATACACGTTAGAAATAAACTATTTAGGCGCTGACAAAGTGACTAAAAGTATTACTGTTGGTGCTGATGGGGAAGTGCAGCAAAGCTTTGTCATTGGCTCTGACCTTAGTAGTATTGAAAATGTCATTGTATATGGACAACGTGCAAGTCAGGCAGGCTCAATTAACCGCCAGCGTAATGCTGACAATTTAATGTCAGTGGTTAGTGCTGACACCATTGGCCAGTCGCCGGATCAAAATGCAGCAGAAGCGTTGCAACGTCTACCGGGTATGTCAATTCAACGTGACCAAGGCGAAGGGCGTTTTGTTGCTATTCGTGGTATCGACCCAAATTTAAATAACGTCACTATCAATGGTGTAAATGTCCCTTCGCCAGAAGCGGGTGTTCGAAGTGTTGCTATGGACGTTATTCCGTCTGAGCTGATCCAAAGTTTAGAAGTGAGCAAAACGGTGACACCTGATATGGATGCTAATGCCGTTGGTGGCTCTGTTGAAGTTAAAAGCTTAAGTGCTTTTGACCGTCAAGGACAAAGCTATAGTGCAACTATTCAAGGCTCTTATAATGAATTAATGGAAGAAACTAGCCCTAAATTATCAGGTAGTTTTACTGATGTTTTTCATCTTTCTGGTGGTTCACAACTAGGTGTTGCTACTGCTGTTTCTTGGTTTGAACGCAAGTTTGGCTCTCACAATATTGAAACTGATGGTGGCTGGGGCGAATTTGAATACGAAGATTCTGAAACAGGTGAAGATATTGAAGCCTTTGGTGCTGAGGAAATTGAACAACGCCATTATGCCATAACTCGGGAACGTCTGGGTGTTGCCTTAAACTTAGATTTACACACTTCTCTGACTGATAAATATTACTTACGTACCTTGTATAGTCAGTTTTCCGATGATGAATTTCGCACACGTAATCAATATAAATTTTCTGATGGTGCTTTAGATACCGGCTCTTATACGCAAAGTAGCGCAAAATTTATCGACGCAGAAATGGAACGTGACACCAAAGATCGTTACGAAGAACAAGACATATTATCAATTGTATTAGGTGGTTCAAATCAGCTAAATCACTGGTTAGTTGAATACGATATTGGCTTTTCAAAAGCAAAAGAAGAAGAGCCAAACCGTATTGATGTCGCTTTTGCTGGCGAAGATTTTCTTTTGGGGTATCAATCAACGGTTGATGTGCCTCGTTTAACGCAAAGTGCAGCAGCACATGACCTCTCTAATTTTGCAATGGATGAGATCGCTTATGAAAATAACCTTGCCGAAGATGAAGAGATTAACGTTAAGCTCGATTTAAGTCGTGATTTTGTTTGGGACAACAACAACGGTACGTTTAAGTTTGGCTTCAAGCATCAGTCACGTGAAAAATCGAATAAAGTCGATGCGACTATTTACGACGGTGGCTTTGACGACCATACTGCCGCGCAGTTTGAAACAATTTCTCCTAGTTATGAACTTGGAAATTTTGGCCCGGGAATCAGTCAAGGCGCGCTGTCGAGTTATGTTAAAAGCAATAAGGATCAGTTTGAGGTCAACGAACTTGATACCATGATAGATTCCAAAGCAGGCTCTTTTATCAGCGAAGAAGATGTTACCTCTGCTTATGCGATGATCACGCTTGATATTGACAAGTGGCGGATTATTACTGGTGTTCGTTATGAAGATACCAGCTTTGAAACTACCGGTAATCGTGTTGAGCTAATTGAAGATGATGTTAATGATGATGAAAGCGTTAATATTACGCCATGGCATGTCAGCAAAAATTATGATCACTTACTGCCAAGTTTAAATATTAAATATCAAGCGTCGGATAAGCTGCTTGCGCGTTTTGCTCTTACACAAACTATTGCGAGACCAACCTTTGGTGATTCAGCCGCTAATCAATTAATTGAAAGTGAAGTGACTGAAGATGATGGTGTTATTGAAACTGAACGTAAAGCTGAGGTAGGTAATCCAAATTTAGAAGCGTTTGAGTCTGACAATATTGATTTTTCAATTGAATATTACCCAGGCAATATTGGCGTTATGTCGGCTGGCCTATTTTATAAAGATATCAGTAACTATGTGGTGCTTGCTGAAGTACAAGATAATGGTCAGTGGGACGGTTACGAAGAGGTCGTTCAACCAATTAATGGTGGAGATGTGTCATTAATTGGTCTTGAATTAGCGTGGACAAAAAACTTTGATTCTGGATTATTTATTAGTGCCAACGGTACCTTTGTTGATACGGATGATGACCTACCGAATCAAGCCGACACATTAGCCAATTTAATGTTGGGTTATGAAAATAATAAATTCAGCGCCCGCTTAAGTACTTCCTACAAAAGTGAAAGCTTCCAGTTTGTCGACAATGACTCGTCTGTTTATGAAGACACCCATACGCAAGTTGACTTCACGGCTAAGTATTACTTTAGCGACACCATGCAAGTGTATTTTAACGCCGTTAATATAACAGACGAACCGTTATATATTTACCATGGCAATAATGCATACAACTATCAATATGAAAAGTATGGCGCGTCGTTTGAGTTAGGTTTTACCATTAACTCGTTGTAATTAGAAATCGCCAGCAAGGCAAATGTTCCGTTTGCCTTGCTGTTGAAAAAAGTAATAGAAATAACGTAATGAATATGAAATTTAAGGCTTTTGGGGTAGTGGGCTTTCTAGTCCTGCTAACGGCATTTTTTGGTTATGCGAATATTAAACAAATCGCGATACCACTAGATATAGAATTTTTAAAATTAGTGCCTGAGGCTGTTGAGGGGAGCGCTCACCAAATAGCTGTGAGCGAATCCCAAGGCGTTAAGCTACTTAATGACGATTTGGTGGTTGTTGCACAAATAAAACAGCCAGCTGAACATTTAGATTATCGTCGATTACCCAATACGCGAAATAAAGGTGTGATCACCACATTAGACGCTAATACGGGAGAGTTATTATTAATTGAAATTGACCATAAGCAGCAACAGCTTGATATTAAACAACGATTTAAACCCCAAAATAGTTCCATTGATGCATTATGTTTAAGTGCAGCGTCACATGGTATTGATGTGTTTACGGTTGATGTTTTAGGGCAAGTAGTTCACTACAACGTCTATCAAGCGCGAAATCAGGCTTGGCAATTGAATGAAATAGCACGCTTTCCTGTTGGGCCCAATGTGAAATCTTGTGCGGTGAGCGACAAATCTGAATCACTTTATATCGTAGAAGAAAATATTGGTGTCTGGCGATATTCTAGCAACCCCGAACATGAACGTACTCGCGAACTTATTCAATTGGATAAAGGGCTAGAAGTTGAATATGTTGATACCACATTACAAGGTGATGTTGCCATTGTTTCGCCAAATAAAAATGTTGTGTGGTTATGGGATCAAGCAAGCAAACGATTAACGCAAGAAAAACTGCCTAAAAATATCGCCCCTAAAACTATTCAAATCACACGTAATCAGGGGACGTTATTAGCGAACTTTTATGATGACAACAGCAGACGAGTTTTTAGTCATCAAATAGAACAAATGGGTAATACGTATTTACCTCAAACGAAACCCGTAGAAAGTTTATTACCTTATGGTCAAACTGACTCAGTTTTAAGTTTTGGCGATGCAGCAGATGATCCTGAAATATGGGTAAATAAACAAACACCAGAAGCGAGCTTGGTATACACAACAGATAAAAAATACGGGCTAAACGTGTATGACTTATCAGGCAAGTTAGTGACAAGCTTACCTGTAGGGCGCATTAACAATGTTGATATTCGATACAATGTTTCGGTTAATGGAAAAACTGTTGATCTTGCAGCAGCGAGCAACCGAACTTCTAAAAGTATTAGTGTATTTGCTATTAATCAAACAACGGGTTTACCGACACACCTGACGAATATAAAAACTGATTTAGCAAACCCTTATGGCTTTTGTTTAAGTGAGCATGAGCGTCAAATTTCAGCATGGATAAATGATACCGATGGCCGTTTTCAACGTTACGATTTACAGCTCGACGGTGAAACAGTTAAAGCAGAGAAAACCCTTGAGTGGACAGTTGCCAGCCAACCAGAAGGCTGTGTTGTTGATGATAAAACACAGCGACTTTTCTATGGAGAAGAAGCTAAAGGCGTATGGCTAAAACATATTGGTAGCAATGGCGTGGATAAATTTATTGCTGGCCTTCATGATGAGATTGCTGCTGATATTGAAGGCATGAGTTTGTACCAACTTAATGAAAAAAACTACTTGGTGGTTTCCAGTCAAGGCAATAATCGATATGCAGTATATGCCATTGATAATCAGTACAAATATTTAGGTGCGTTTGAAATCGGTGCCAACTGGCCTGAGATGATTGACGGCGCTTCTGAAACCGACGGTTTAGCGGTTACGAGTCAATTTTTAGGGGCAGAATTACCAAACGGATTGTTGGTGGTGCAAGATGGACACAATGTTATGCCCCAAGCTGCACAAAACTTTAAATTGGTCAGTGGTAGTCTACTAAGCGAGTGGATTGCTAAAAGAGTGCCATCGATGTAAATAACGTTATATTAAGCATGTGAAGCTAATAATTAAATATAAGCAGGTAAGCAAATAACCTGCTTTTTTCTGCAAGTTTTTTCAAAAAAATGGCATTAAATTAGAGAAAAAATAATGGTAACAAGAAGAGAATTTACCTTAGGATTAACGGCACTGGCTTTTGCAGGTTTGAGCGGCTGTAACTTGGGCTCAAAATCAAGCAGGAACCTTACAAAAATCAGTAAAGGCTATGGCAAACTGATTGAGGACCCTAAAGGTTTGTTAGATTTACCCGAAGGGTTTAGCTACAAAATTATCTCAGAATTCAATCAGCTGATGAGCGATGGTATGGCTGTACCAGATAGAGCTGATGGTATGGTGTGTTTTCCTTTTGATGATGACCGTGTTGTGCTTGTTCGCAATCACGAACTTAAGCCGAAACATCTAGCTAAACAACCTATATCAATTCAGCAGCATAAAACGGCAAAAGCTTATGATACTTTTGCTAACGGTATTGCATTACCCGGCGGCACCAGCAACCTTATTTATAATACCAAACAGCAAAAAGTTGAACGTGAATTTATTAGCCTTACCGGCACAATTCGTAATTGTTCAGGAGGCGTTACGCCTTGGGGAACTTGGTTAACTTGTGAAGAAACACTAGCAAAAGCAGACGGCGAAATTAGCAAAGATCACGGGTATATTTTTGAAGTGCAAGCGAATGCCACTGGCTTGACTGATGCCAAACCATTAATAGCGATGGGGCGTTTTAATCATGAAGCCGCAGCTGTTGACCCTAGAACAGGCATTGTTTACCTCACCGAAGACAAAGGTGATGGTTTATTTTATCGCTTTATTCCTAATACCTATGGAAAATTGGCTGAAGGTGGCCAGCTGTAAGCAATGGTAATTAAAGAGCAACCTAAGTTTGACAGTCGCAATTGGGATAATACCAATGCTGAGCTATTCAATTGGCTTGATGCGCAGTGGATTGATATTACCGATCCAGAAAGTCCAAATGACGATCTTCGCATTCAGGGCTTTGAAAAAGGCGCAACACTATTTGCGCGTGGTGAAGGAATACACTGGGCTGATGGTGAATTGTATTTCTGTTGCACTAACGGCGGAAATAAAAAATTTGGTCAAATTTTTCGTTATCAACCAAACTCAGGTGACAACCAAAATGGTCGCATACAATTATTCTTAGAAAGTGAAGATGATTCATTGTTTAATTTTGGCGACAACCTAACCGTGACCCCGCAAGGGCATTTGTTAGTCTGTGAAGATGCCTATACGGATACAGTTAATAATCACCTAAGAGGTGTTACACCTAATGGCGAATTATACAATTTTGCCAGATTACGCACGCAAACTGAACCCGCTGGAGCGTGTTTTTCTCCCGATGGCAGTACCTTATTTGTAAATGTGTATTCGCCAACTAAAACTTTAGCGATACAAGGGCCATGGAAAAGAATAAAAACTAATAAAGTATAGAACGACTCATGAAGCCTGCAATAGGCTCACAGCGGCCTTAATTTTAATAATTTTTTTGTTGAGAATAGCTCAATCTAACTATGGGAGTGAAACCGCCATAGAGTATTCAATGTCAGCTAATGGGAAAAATTATTAGAGTATTTTTCTTGTTTAATAGTAAGAGCGCATATATCCGCATTTTTTTGATTTTTTTTAATCAATGCTTTATGTCGAGTGTTGAGTTCATAGGGGTATAAAGTGGAGTGTCAGTGTTTGCTCATCATATAAGCTAATGTAAAATCAATAAGATAAGTGCTATATGGGCGGCATGATGTAATAAATGGAGTTTTTACTCTATATTGTATAGTCCAAACACTAGATATATACAAAAGCCCGAATAGGAATGTTCGGGCTTTTCTGTTTAATAGGAAATCAGTTCTGAATTAGATATAGATCTAAAGTTCACTATTTGTAAACTTATTATTGAGGTGCTATAGTTTACAAATAGTGAACATAAGTAGTTTAAAAATGCACGTAATATCAAGAAAGCCATTTAATGACGCTATGCGTAAATACCCGAACGACGCAACTGCTATTGAAGACATGTTTAAAGTCTTAAAAAATGGGGTTTATCACACACCGGAAGAATTGAGAAAAGTTTTTGGAACATTAGATAACTTTAAGTACAAAGATAAATGGTGGGTTATTGATATTGGTGGTAATAATTTAAGGTTAATTGCTTTTATCGAATTTCAAGATAATCGGATGTATGTGAAACATATATGTTCTCATGCCGATTACGATAAAATTTGTAAAAAGTATTCATAGAGGACTTAATGATGAATGTAGCTATGATAAAAGATCAGGCAAAAACATTGTTTTCAAGTGCAAGCTTTATTACACATATTTGTAATGAACAAGATTATGAATCGGCTTTAGAGCTAATGGATGAGTTGATTGAAGATTACAATGAACAAAAGCCCTTAATTGAAATTCTTTCACTTTCTATTGAAAAATGGGAGGAAGAGTCCGACGAATTTTCTAAATTCAATGCCCAAATTGAATCCTTAGATAGCGGCCTTTCTGTTTTAAGAGTTTTAATGGTTCAACACAAACTTAATACGAATGACTTTAAAAATGAAATTGGTGGAAAGAGTATGGTTTCGATGATCCTAAATAAAAAAAGAAAACTATCACTTAAGCACATTAAAGCACTGGCCAATAGATTCTCGATATCTCCAAAGTTATTTATCTAAAATTCAATAGGTTAGGAGGGAGTTGAATCTCAGGGGTATAGTGTAGGGTATCAGAAATTGTCCCATGTAAAAATGCAATATTAAACAATGAGATAGTGTCTTAATGGGCGGCATGATGTAATTTACGGGTCTAAAATGTTGATTACTGCGTTGTTATTTCGCTCATGTACAAATAAACGCACGCTATTTTCATAACGCCTTTTACTAAACGTTTTATCCTGTGTAAAACATCACCTTTTTTTATGTTTATTGAACTAAAATTTAAACAACCTAAAAAAGTAAACTGTTTGCTTTAATGTAAAACCTAACTTTTTATATAAATGTTGACTCAGGCATTTGAGATGAATGGTGTTTAATAATTGCCCAGCGCTCCCCATCCCAACAGTAAACGAAGGTAAAACGTGCTTGTACTTGACAGCCATCTTTGAATGAAAAAGTGTAAGTGACTGAATTAATTGCTATATAATCGAAAATTTGAATGTTAGCTTCGTCTATTTTACCAATAGGTTCTGCGGCTAAGAAGTTACTAAAATATGCTTCGATTTCTGCATGGCCATGGCACACCTTATTGGATATTGTGGGTAAAAACACTGCGTTTTTATCGTATAACGCGACAATATTTTTCGGATTATGGGTTTTTAATGCGTTATTCCATTGGTCAAATAACACTAAAACTTTATTTTCATTCATTTTATTTGTACGTGTTGTTTATAAATAATATACCAAGCTTTTAACGATTAAACTTTAGGGGCTGTTGATCTTTCACATTGGCAGCCATATCATCGCACATGCCAGTGATAGCATGCTTTCAAACTGAATTTTCAGTTTGTCATACCGCGTAGCTATCGCTCGGAAGTGCTCAGCCTTGCAAAGGCATTTTCAACTAAGTGCCTGTACTTATATAAACACCAATCAATATCGCCGTTCCCTGTTTTTGAGTTTTGCTTTCTAGGTATTACAGGTCTTGAGTTTCTCTCTCGAACTTTATCTCTAATAGCTTCACTATCATAGCCTTTATCTGCAATAACAAAATCACCTTGAGGCAATAGTTCAATCAGTTCATTTGCCACTTTACTATCATGAACATCACCACCCGTAATAATAAATTCGATGGGCAAACCATAACTATCAACAGCTAAGTGAATTTTACTTGTATTACCGCCACGGCTTAATGCAATCGCTTGCTCTTGGGTAGACGCTGCTCCCGTACTGTGCTGGTGAGCTTTAACATAACTACCATCAATGAACTCCCACTCAGTATCACTATTAGCGGATAATGACTTGAATAAACGATTTAATATTCCTTTCTTAGACCAAAGAAGAAATCGACGGTAAATAGTATTCCATAAACGGAAACACTCAGGGAGGTCACGCCACGGACATCCTACACGTAAGCGATATAAAATTCCTTCCATCGTTTGTCTATGTTCAAGCTTGTTATAAACTCTATCTTCAAGCAAAATAGCTTTTAGCTTCGACCACAACTCATCAGTGAGCATTAATCGGGGCATGGTAATCTTGTAAGGTTTGTTTTTGGCGAAGTAAATTATACGAGATTACCGCTTACGTATAAAATTCAAACAGGTACTGCCCTCTGGGTTCATTTAAAGCGAATTTACTCATTGCTGTTCGCTTCTTTAATAGAATAACTATTAGACAAAGCTCACATCGCGATTAAATTCGTTTTAAATTGAATAAAATTTAACCCTGAAAGATCAACAGACCCTAGAGTTTTGAGCAATATTTGATACAACAGGGTCAGCTTTGGCAACGTTTAATAATGGATAAAAAAATAGTGTTGATAAAAGGACTGATTTCGCATTAAGGCTAAAAAAATTAGTTTTATTAAAATATGATTGCTTAGTTTTCATCAAATGTTTATTACTGATATTGTTATGTTATAATGTAACGGTATTGGGTTTTATTGATTGCTTCAATTTAGAGGGCTAACTTTTTATAAACATTGCCTTTATTTGGTGTAGACAACACTATCAATAGACTTATTTGAAACATCAAATATAAAAATTGAAACAGCTATGTTTAAAAATAATGCTAATTTCAAACTTTTTTCAAAAACATTCTTTTTAGTAAAAAACTCCAACCTAGAAATTCCTCGGTATCATCCTCTTTAAATAGCTTTCTTAAATAAATAAGCAAATGTTAACTTCTAGGTTTATACTTTTATGAGCACTTAATGACTAGCATTTAGATAGTTAAGTATTTTAAGGTATTAAATTATACTCATGCCAATTGAAATAATGAAATTATCGCTAAGTGATCAATTCATTAATTCAATTGCTATAAATAGTAGTTTAAAGACTTTTTTAAAAGGTTATGCAAAATAACCTATTCTCATTTCGCGAATTAAATATTAAATAAAAGGTTATAAAAAAACATGAAAAAATTTACGCAGCGTGAAAAAATTATTCTAATACCTATTTTTAGTGCCTCACTCCTAATAGCCGGTTGTGGCGGAGGCGGAGGTGATGATAGCTCTTCAAACATCGAACCCGTCAATAGTGTTCCAACAGCGCAAAACGATACACTTACCGTTATTGAAAATAGCCAAGCAGGCGCATCTAATCGAGTAACGGTTTCGGCTAATGATAATATTGGCGCAGATGGTGGCGATAGTGATAATTATAGCCTTGCCACGTCACCTACTAGTGGCGAAGTAAGCGAAGTTAGCGATGGAGTTTTTGAATATATTCCTAATGTAGATTTTTTTGGAACCGACAATTTTACCTACAAAATCACCGATAAAGACGGAGATGAAAAAACAGCAACTGTAAATATAACGATTAATGAATTGCCTCCGGTGATTGTTAATAGTACCCCTGTAGCGCAAAACGATACACTTACCGTTAATGAAAATAGCCAAGCAGGCGCATCTAATCGAGTAACGGTTTCGGCTAATGATAATATTGGCGCAGATGGTGGCGATAGTGATAATTATAGCCTTGCCACCTCACCTACTAATGGTGGAGTAAGCGAAGTTAGCGATGGGGTTTTTGAATATATTCCTAATGTAGATTTTTTTGGAACCGATAGTTTTACCTACAAAATTACCGATAAAGACGGAGATGAAAATACAGCAACTGTAAATATAACGATTAATGAAGTAGTAGAGGTTGATAACGGTCCAACAGCGGATGATTTTAACAATATGGATCCTGCTTTACCTTCATTTGTTTCAATAAATAATACAACACCAGATGGACAAAAGTGGGTCAAATTTGACGGTATGTCAGACGAGTTTGATAGTTGGGATAGCGCCAAATGGTTTAATTCCACATGGAATTATGGCGTGCCCGTCTTTATGAGTGCTTCAAGCGATAACTCAGGAGTTATGGATGGTAAGTTATGGATAAAAGCAACTTTAAATGAACCTAATTCAGATGGTCGATGGTTTCAATCAGCAAGAATTCATAGCCGAGCAAAAGCTAGTTACCCAATGTATACTGAAGCTAGAATTAAAACGGCACATATTTCGGCTTATAATACCTATTGGTTAAATAATGGTGATATCAATAATAGAGATGAAATAGATATTATTGAAAACAACTCAAAACCGTCTTGTAATTGCCAGCCTGATTTCCCTAATCAAATGAACTCTCAATATTTTCAAGCTGATGCAAGTAAAACTCCTGAGACGGTTAGAAATAAAGGTAACTATTTACGGTCTAATCTTTTAGATGTAAACCCATTAAAAAATGTTGGTTGGAACGAAGATTACCATATTTATGGCGTATGGTGGATAGACGCTAAAAATGTTCAATTTTACTTAAATGGCGAACCCGCAGGTAAAATTTATGTGGGTGATCATAATGATGGAAAAACGTATGAGCGTGAATTTACGCGCGATTTAGAAATTATATTTGATCTTTGGACCGCTGATGAAACTTGGTTAGGTGGATTGCCTCCTAAATCTGATTTAGAAAACAATGACATTAACACCATGCAAATTGACTGGGTAAGAACTTGGAAGTTAGCAGATCAATAATTCATACTTTATATTGTAAGTTGTAAGTTGTAAGGGAGCTTTTTAGCTCCCTTTTTTTCAATTTTTTAATTAAGATTTGTAATATTTACGTGATTTGACAACATCTTTTTTAATTTCAATCTATTCTAAAATCTTTATACTTAATTTACACGGTATAAACACCCATATTAGTCAAAAAAGCTTATTTGAAAATAATGGCGCACTTATTGTTTAATAAAATAGTTAACATTTAAATGTAATAACACGTTGAGAACTGAAATGAATAAAAGAACACATGATAACAATAAAGTTAAGCGCAGTTCTGACAGGGCCAGTGGTAAAGATATTTCCGACATTCTTGGCGACATAAGAGAGCATAGCGCAAAAACAGAAATAGAAGACCGACCGATTGAAAGAAAACGCGAATCAAACGAATATCAGCCGGTAATTATTAAACGAACTGATGAAACGTTTAGGCACGCTGATGATGTACTTGAAATGGCTATCCATGAAGGTAAAAGCCAACTTCAAAGACCTGCTCTTGGGTTGTTTATGTCATCTTTAGCGGCAGGAATGATAATAGGTAGCACCGTACTTGCTGTTGGTGTTATGGCAACTATTTTAGGCAACTTAGATGGATTAAATAAAATTTTTGTGGCACTTGTTTATCCTTTAGGATTTATACTTTGTATATTGAGTCGCACAGAATTATTTACTGAGCATACCGCAACAGCCGTTTATCCATTACTTGATGGTTCAGCAAATATCCAAAAGGTATTAAAGTTGTGGTCTGTGGTTATTACAGGCAACCTTTGTGGAGGTTTAATTATAGCGCTAATGTTAGCGATGGCTGATGGTGTAATACATGCTAGTGCCGGTTACTTAATTATTGCAGAACATGTGCTTGACTATGAGTACGGTGTTTTATTTGTTAGTGCTGTACTTGCCGGTTGGTTAATGGCAACAGGTGCATGGACTATACTAGCAACGCATTCAACAGGTAGCCAAATTCTTTGTATTTATATTGCCACTTTTGTTATTGGGGTAGGTGGTTTACATCATTCTATCGCGGGCTCTGTAGAATTGTTTGTAGGCTATTTTACCTCTGATGGTATGTCTCTACTAACAATTATACCTGCAATTGGAGTGATACTAGCCGGCAATGCTGTAGGCGGTAGTATTTTTGTTGCTTTATTAAATTATGGGCATATAAGATCGCTAAATAAATAACAAAACCTGTTACAGGGTAAAATAAATTAATATCCTTTAGGTTTCTCTAACTACCTATATTAATGAGATTTTCGTTATGGTTTAGCTTGATTTTTCAGGATATTTAGTAAAAAACGCGTTGTAAATTTAATAAACACTAAAAGCAGAAAAGCAACTATGTCAAATACATCAATTCAATCAACTGCCTCTGTGGCGTTAAAGAAAAAAGTTAATGGGCGAACCGCTTGTTTGTATATATTAACAACTTTGGCCATTATCTACACCGCTTACCTTGCTCAAGATCTCATACTATTATTACTTATAGCCGCATTAATCTCTCTTTTATTGAGCCCGGGGGTAAAAGCATTAGAAAAACTATTTATTCCACGTGTTTTAGGCGCTGTTATTTTATTAGGTTTTTTAATTATGCCTACAACAACATTAATAGTGAACTTACAGGAACCTGTAACAAAATGGGCGAAATTATTACCTGAATTTTCTGTACATGTTTCAGAAAAAATAGTCGAACTTAATCAAATTATTGATACCAATGGTAAGTCGCTGACTGAAAAACCCAAAAGAGTTAAAAAAGGTTGGTTTGCTTGGTTTGAAGATGAGCCTGTTGTTGAAACAGCTCCTAAAGAAACCGACATTATTGAAACTCAGTTAAAGCAATCTTTGTTTTCGTTTGCAACTGATTTTGTGGTTTTAGCTCCTTTTGCTTTGATACAGTTGATGACAACCATCATTTTAATTTTATTCACACTCGTTTATTCCCCTAAACTGTTTCAACACTATGTTGAATTATTTGTAGTAGAACCTAGGCGAGAGCAAGCATTCAAATTTGCCTTAACTGCCCAACAACAGTTATCACGATATATTATTACAGTAAGTCTTATAAACGTTTGTTTAAGTTTAGGGTCAATCGCTATTTTTACATTGATGGGACTAGAAGATGCTTTACTTTGGGGATTGATTGTTGGATTTGTAAATTTTATACCTTTTGTAGGACCTTCTTTTGCTTTAGGTATCATCACTATTGCTGGGTTAGTTCAATGGGGAGGTGATTTTAAAGTTGCAATTGTTGTAGGTGGTGTTTTAATTTTAAACATACTTGAATCACAAGTTTTTACACCATTGGTGTTAGCCAAAAATATGCGAATAAATCCGTTTATTATTATTCTTTGGTTATTAATAACGGGTTGGTTATGGGGTCTGCTCGGGTTACTTATTGCTGTACCTTTATTAGTATGTATAAAACTGATATTAACGCAGTATAAATCTACATCTACATGGGTGAAATTTCTAGCAACGTAACTCTTAGTATTGTATTTAATTTTATATAATACCAATTGAAATAATGAATTATCGCTAAGTGATCAATTCATTAATTCAATTGGTATAAATCATTGTGTTATGTTTTTTTGTTGTATTGTAAAGTATGTCTTAGGGTCTGTTGATCTTTCAGGGTTAAATTTTATTCAATTTAAAACGAATTTAATCGCGATGTGAGCTTTGTCTAATAGTTATTCTATTAGAGAAGCGAACAGCAATGAGTAAATTCGTTTTAAATGAACCCAGAGGGCAGTAACTGTTTGAAATTTATACGTCGTTATCGTATGTTCGAGTAGCTAGCTACACTTCACATACTCTGCCTTGTCTAAATATCAAACACCTTGCTGTAAAAATAACCTCGAAAGATCAACAGACCCTAGTTAAATAAGTATATTGATACTGCGATAAAATAATATCTCAATAGTGTAAAGCTAGCTTAATTTCGTATAGTGGCTATTAGCGCTCAACTAAGAAAAGTTGAACATTACCTTACGTCTTTAAAGTTTTCTATCACAAATCTAATCGCTTCAACGGTATGATATGACGACTTTACTTTAGGGTACTCAAATACAAAGCTAGGGGCTTATACGGGCTCCCTTGTGAAGATACATTCGCAGCTTAAATTGTAAGGATGTAAAATTAATGTGAGGGAGGTTCAATCTACATCCTACCGCAAAAATTCTGTTTAACAGCTCTGTTATATATAACGATAGATACGTTAAGCGTCAGCGCTAATAATATCCCTTATAGACATAAAAACTTGTGCAAAGGTAATCTATTTCTTGCGAAGTTATAATTAATCTATACCATGTAAATGATAATTGTTTGCGTTTACTCGATCTGTTGTTTTTTATACAAGCAGCTTGAAAAAGAGTAACAAAAGATAAGTGCTATGAGAAAGAATTTATTACCCCCTGAGTGGCAAGCACAAGATGCTGTAATGCTCACTTGGCCTCATCAAAAAACTGACTGGTCAGCTAACCTTAGTAATATCGAAGCGGTCTACATTAAAATAAGTTTAGCCGTTTTAGCACAGCAAAATTTAGTGATTGTTTGTTACGACATAACGCTTAAAGCACATATTCTTAAGTTATTATCTTTTGTAAATGTTGACGTTGGTCGTATTTGGTTTGTCATTGCTAAGAGTAATGATTGCTGGGCACGAGATCACGGCCCCATTTCAGTTATAAATGAGCAGGGTGAAGTTATTGCGTTAAATTTTACTTTCAATGGCTGGGGTAAGAAGTTCAGTTATAAACTCGATAATAAAATTAATGAAGCGCTTTTTCAGCAACTCAATATTAATACTTACCAAAATATAGATATGGTACTTGAAGGTGGCAGTATCGAAACTGACGGGCGTGGTAATTTGCTAACAACTCGCCATTGTTTACTTAATTTAAATCGTAATCCTAAATTTAGTCAAAAAGAGGTGGAGCATAAACTTAAAGCCTATTTTGGTATCAAGAGGGTACTTTGGCTTAATCATGGCTCGCTTGAAGGGGATGATACCGATAGCCATATCGATACACTAGCGAGATTTACTCCAAATAACGGTATTGTTTATCAAGGTTGTCGTGATGAGGATGATAGCCATTATTGTGAACTCAAATTGATGAAGCACGCCTTAATGGCTATGCAGGGTGACTTTAACTTAATCGAGTTACCTTTCCCTAAAGCTCAATTTAACGCAGAAGGAGCACGTTTACCTGCTAGCTATGCTAATTTTTTGATTATAAATGGCGCTGTATTAGTGCCAAGCTACGGAGTTAGCCAAGACAAAAAAGCTGTAGAGGTGTTAAGTCTTGCATTTCCCGAACATAAAATTGTTAGTATAAATTGCCGTGCTATTATTGAACAATTTGGCAGCTTGCATTGCTTAACTATGCAATTACCAAAAGGTTTTTTATCATCTGCCAATGGAGAGTGTCATTCATGACTGCCCAAATTAAAACAGCACTTATACAACAAGAAAATGTGGCTGAATGCGCTAATAACCTAAATACTTCTGCTAAAGGTATTCGTGAAGCTGCTGCTAAAGGCGCAAATTTAATTGTGCTACAAGAGCTGCATTGCAGTTTGTATTTTTGCCAAACAGAAAATACAAACAATTTTGATTTTTCTGAAAAAATACCAGGACCTAGTACTGATTTTTTTGGTTCTTTAGCTAAAGAACTCAAGGTTGTTATCGTAATATCACTATTTGAAAAACGCGCGGCGGGGCTTTACCACAATACTGCTGTTGTAATTGAAAGCGATGGTGAAATAGCGGGCATTTATCGTAAAATGCATATCCCTGATGATCCAGGTTTTTACGAAAAATTTTATTTCACTCCTGGAGACTTGGGCTTTGAACCTATTAACACTAGTGTTGGTCGATTAGGGGTTTTAGTATGCTGGGATCAGTGGTTCCCAGAAGCTGCGCGACTTATGGCGCTCGCTGGTGCTGAAATACTTATTTATCCTACCGCAATTGGGTGGGATCTTGACGACGATAAAGCTGAGCAGCAACGCCAACTTGATGCATGGATGATAGTACAGCGAGCGCATGCTGTTGCTAATGGTATTCCTGTACTTAGTTGCAACAGAGTTGGACATGAAAAAGATCCTAGTGGACATTCATCAGGAATTAAGTTTTGGGGAAATAGCTTTATTAGTGGTCCTCAGGGAGAATTGTTAGCGCAAGCAAAAACTGATAAAGGTGAAATTGTTATGGCGAAAATTGATATGGAAAGATGCGAACAGGTAAGGCGAATTTGGCCTTATTTTAGAGACCGTCGTGTTGATGCTTATCAGGATCTCACTCAGATTTATCGTGATTAACTTCAAGCAATTAACTTATACCGATACGCGTTATGATTATGCTCTTTTAACACTCGTCGATGTTAAACAGCCTTTGCTAGCGGCTGTTGCTGTAACTGTTGAATAAGATACCTATCACGGGTCAAAATCTTTTTACAATCATTACCAAACCATTCTAAAGACGCTTCCATCTGGCGAATATTTTTATCGGGGTGATTATTCACATGATTTAAAAAGCTTTTATAATTCACTACACCTTCAAATAAAGGGACGATACCTTCTCTAGAACCTGAAGCTGAATAAACTGTCGCTGGAGAAAACACTTCAAGTAGATCCGCAGAGCTAACATTTTTAAGATGAAAGTGATTAATATACGGCTTTAATATTTCAAGTGAAGTTATGATGTCAGCTTTAGACTCCCAAACATGTAATACATCGAAGTTTATTTTTAAGTTATTACAATCAACGTGTTCAATAATCTTTTGTGTAGAAGCAACAGTATCAGCAAATGTATTAGGATGTGTTTCTATAATCAATGTTAAACCATGCTGTGCGAGCCACTGACATGCTTTACGAAGCGCTAAAGTAAGTTCAGTAAATGTATCATTAGAAGTGTCAGCGCTTGCTGTAGTACCAGCAAAAGTTCTTATTTTTTTGGTGCCCCAATGTTTAGCCAAGTGACATAATGACTCTACCTGTTTTCGTAGTTCATTTTCTGTTGCGTTTAAAGGTAAGTAGTCACTTAACATGGTAGTCTTTAAACCGTATTCAGATAACCAGGCTTGGTTATATCGTGGCTGGCATGCTAAGTTTTTAGCATGTGCCCCCCATAATTCAATACCTTTGAAATGATTGTTTTTAGCCCATTGTGCTAATTGATCAATAGAAATAAGTTGATGCCTAAATGAAATAGTACAAACGGATAAAATCATAAAAACACCTCGTTGCAAAGTTTGTTATTTGTTAAGCCAATATGTAATTTCCATTGATTAAATAACTGATTAATATGTTGTTTAATCTTAAATTCACGTTGATCTTGTTCATCAAGTAGTTGTGTGATTTCAGCGATTAGCTTGTTATTTTCTTGGTGAGAAAATGGTGATTGAGCATCTGATATGTTATTTGCTATTTTCATTGCGCGAAATTGGATATGTTTGTAAGTTGAGACCAGTATTTCAATGATGTCACACCAGTATTCAAAATTATTTATATTATCAATGTCGTCAAAATCAAGACCTAGTTCAAGCATAAAAAAAGCTAACCCATGTTCATAAGCATATTTTCGTATTGCCAGTACTGGTAGTTGGTTAAGTGCTGTACTTAATGAATCTGGTGATAGTTGATTATCATTATGTAAATGAGTATCAATTATTAGTCTTACAGCATTTGTCATTGGGTTGTTATCTAAATTTAAGCATTCAATAAAGTAATCATGAATTGCCTGAGCTGAACTTGGTGTTATTTCATCACTATCAAATAAATAACCGCCTGCTACGCTTTGAGAGGCTATCGCGTTTAATACTTGCTTTTTATCTTGCTCACCTTCCCAGCGAAAGTCAGGATCAGACATATATAGCTTATCCTGATCTTGGCTATTTTCTAATATGACATAATGTGGAAATGGATTTTGATTAAATTTATTTTCACGCTCTGGTAATCTAAATAAATCTAACATCACCATTAGATGCTGACTTTCGCTCTTTTTATCAAGTAAGTTCAATAAATTAGCGATATTAACTTTTTTTGTTTGTTCATTTTGGTACCAAGCATTTACCTTTACTCCGTACAGTTTTTGATACCAAAAGCGGAAAAAATCATGGTTAAGTGCTTCCGCATGATAATTAATATGGTAGTTGCTATCGACAACCACTTCGGCGTCCCAAACACCAAAATAAAAAGGTCTGTGATCAACACGTTCATCGGCTTTAATCGCCTCACATAAGCAGCTGACAAAACAATGTACTTTTATGTCTTCAAACTCTTCGCTTATTTCGTCACTTAGATCGATTGTTTCTGTTGCCATTATTTGTTGTGAACTCGGCTCGGCTTTGTTGAGCTTACCGAGTAAAAAAATACTTAAGCTATCTACACTGTCAAAATCATCTGCATTAAGTGCCTCGTCAGGTATAGCTACCCCTAATTTAAGCTCTAAGGTGATTAATAATTGTAAAACAAGGACAGAATCCAGATACAAGTCTTCATTTAATTTTGCCTTCGGGTGAAATGCGGCAATATTAGATATATTAATCTCATTGGCTAACACGCTGTAAATCGCATCGATAATTTCATTTTTCGTCATTTTTTTGTCTTAGTATTTGTTTAAAACATAGTTGGGATCATTTAATTTAATAAATTTTTAAGGGCTAACAGTTTGTCTAAAATGTCATTAATATGTTCATCATGTTGCTGCTAAAGTTGATGTTTTATAATCGTTGGCTATTTGTTGGCGGTTTATTTTACTATTGGCCATACGAGCAATATTATCGACTTGTTGTAATATTTGAGGAACTTGAAAAGGTGCTAAGTGCTTGCTACACCACTGTCGTAATAAGTTAGGGTTGATTGTTTGATGAGAAACATACTGTAGACAAACTCGCTCACCTGCAAATGGGTCAGCAATTTTAAATATCACCACATCGTTTATTTGTGGGTACGTTAAAATTATATCTTCAACTTCCCCAGGATAGACATTAAGCCCAGAAACAATAATGGTGTCGTCTAAACGAGCAAGAAAGCATACACTCCCCTTACTGTCGATATAACCTAAATCTTGGGTATGAATCTGTTTAGCACCTAATGCAGTTTTAATGCTTACGATAATTTCACTAGGTTTTTGTCTATCATTGCTACAATCTAAAGTAATATGAGGTAAAGGCTTACCTAAATCGTTTGATGACTTTAATGAACGACCAATGCTAATACAGCCTGCTTCAGAGCAACCATATTGTTGGTATAAGTGTTCAACTTTTTGAGAAATTTTCTCAAATGTTTGCTCTGACATAGTCGATCCCGAAGTCATCGCAGCAAATATTTTTCCTTCGTTAGGCCAGAGGCTAATTAAGCCTTTGAGCATTACTGGTGATGAATATAACAAAGGGCGATCACAGCTGAGTAAGATTTTGATGAGATACTTTGGATTAATATTAGTCACTATAATTAGATGCTGTCCTCTTGCTAAGGCCACCATCACCCCACAAATTAAACCGTATGAATGGCTTATTGGGCAAGCAACAACGGGGATCATGGTTTCAGCGTCGGTAAATGCTTGTCGATAACTATTGATTTCAATGTCGATATCAGCCCAACTGCGCAAAATGGCTTTTGGCTCACCTGTTGTTCCTGAACTCATTTGAATTAATCCTGCATTATCAATAATTTTTTGACTCGTGCTTAATTCAATAAATTGTGTTAAATCATCATAAATAAGTAAACTGCACTGTGCTTTTATTGCCATACGTTTGGCCGTATCCAGCGGAATAGAAGGGTGAAGTGGCATTACTGATATTTGTTGAGACTTAAAGTAATAGCATAGCGACAGCCAAGTAAAATTGTCTTTCACGCAAACAGCAATCGTTTTATGCTGATTAATAATTGATAGTGACAAATAAGTGTCTTGCTGCTCATCAAAATCGTTAGAGGTGTAAATGTGATCATTTATGGTTAACATATTATTTTTTCTACTACTGATTGCTCGTTTGAAAAAGGGCGTTGTAAGCTTTTTTGGGCTGCAGCTATTGGGTTGTCAACACTGTGGTGAAACTCTGACAATTCATCTGAAGTTAATTTTTTCTTTAATAATGACTCTGTTTGAATAGATGATTGAAATATATCTAACTGCACAATACGTTTTTTAGCGGTAATACCTGAGTCTTGATAGTGTTCAAAGCATTGATAAATTAACTGCCAAAAATATTGTTCTTCAAATTGATAATGTTCTTCAAGCAAAACGGAAAGATCAGCTAAATTGAAAACAAATAAAGTATCAACAAATAGTTCGCGTAAGCCTTCAACGCCACTCATCCAATAGTATTGGTTTGGTTTTGCTGTGTTATAGCAATCTTCTAATTCACCAAAAATAGGTGCTAAATTGGGCTTTGCTAAATAGTCGTGTACATATTCCAAGCTTTCATGAAAGTCTCGTAAAATTACTTTTTCAGGCCAACCATCTCTATGTTGAAGTAACATGTTTTGTCCGTGTGCTTCAACGGCAATGCCGTGATGTACTAATAAATGCCATACGGGTATTACCGTTTGTTTGATTAATTGTTTTAACCAACTTTCGCAACCATGTTGTTTTATCCATGGGTCAATAAAAGGCTTGTTGTCTTGCTCTATAACGGTTAATGCCACATAGGGTACAACGGTATCCTCTGCACAATATTGAGTGAGGCTTTCTCTGAAGATAACACCAAAGTGACCATCAAGTATGTCAATCCATGGCAGTGTTTTAACACCATCATTTACTATTCTAATGCCTGCATACTCAGATAGTAGAATCATATTTTTTTGTAAATAAGGGTCTGATTTCTTAAGTTCATTAAGCCATTGAGAAAGAATAGGGGCTGTACAAATAGAATGACTTTCAATGGTTCTTAATGAAGAGGTGTTAACTACATTCAGAGGTAATTTGATATTAGCTTTTTCAGGATTGCTTATATTTAATAACGTACGAACAGATATACTCGCTTGATAAAAATCACCCGCAGCGCCAAGGTAATACAGCTCTTTTTTTGTCATCGCAGTAACAAGGTTTTCTTTTAAATTATCCCATTGCCATGGGTGTATAGGCATAAGAGAAAAAGCACTACAATCGTCAGTTTGTTTAACTAATATTTTCTGTAATTGTTGATAAACCGCATCACCTAACTCTTGCTGCCAAAAAATGTGTTCAGGTACTGAATTAAATCGGCGCTTTAAATTACAGCGACGAACGGCTAACCAATGCAATTGAAAAAGGTTAGCTGATTCTGGTCCGTAGGTTTGATGGTCATTTTCATTAAAGCCTGTTCTTGCTTTAAAGCATGGGTGATATGGATGACCTTCATCGAGCGCTGATTCTAATTGTGAATAAGGCAATGTTCGACGGCTTGAGGGGCGTGTTAAGTTTTTATCATTCCACTGGCATAATTTAATTGTTTGGTTGAGTTCGGTGGTTAATTTTTGTTTAACCTGAAGAGAGACAGGTAAATGTTTGAGTAAAGTCGATAGGACGATAGGTTGCCACGTTTCCTCGGTGAAAAATTGCATTGCATGCGCATTTAATCTAATTCGACTAAAGCCTGAAATCTTGCCATTAACACGGTATTGAAAACCCGCTAGAGTAAAATAAAAATGACCAGCTCGATAATTATACGAGCATATACTTTCAAATAATAGTGCTTCAATGAGTTGTCTTATCACTCGCTGCTCAGCGTTAGCTTCATTCATTAATAGCGGATTGCTTATTTGTGAACTTTTAACAGGTAAATTAAGCTGAGACAAGATTCACCTCTGCATGTTGTTTTGCGTTAACGGCTTTTGCTTGCTGATGAATATTGAAATAAGGATTTGTTATTTCGGTATAAACAGCTAATTCTTGTTCTGCTTGTAATTCATCTACATCTTCAACTCTTGTCAATAAGTTAGCTTTGCAAGGTATCGTTGGACTATTTAGCAGTGCATTGATAAAGTTTGCACCAACCCCGTTAAGTTCCGTTAGCATTGCACTGAGTTTATAGTAAGCATGTTGAAGTAATTTTTCTTCCGCAATAAGTCCGTCTTGTCCAAATCGACTGATAATTGAAAAAAGCTGATTGATCATTAAGTAGTAACCAAATCGGTCAGCAATCATATCGTCATCATAAAAAAGATCGAGATTGGTATGAAGCGCAGGCTCCCTGATTAATATGACTTCTTTCATGGTATTTGATAGATAAAAACCTTGATTATCACGGTAATAATAATGACTTGGGCTGTTACCGGTAATAGTAATTAAAGAATTTTGTTGGTGAGCTTCTAGTGCAACACCTTGACTTTCATAAAGCCAAATAGCTGGTTCAATCGCGCAATGCCAATAACGGTCAAACCATAATAAAGACGCAGTATCTAAAGGTATTGTCTCTTGCGCTGCTAACGCGATAACTTGCTGAGTTAGTTTTGCTTTTGTGTCCGCTAAAATAGGCTCTTGTACTAAAGCGGCAATCGAAAGCGTTGAATTTTTTTCTTGATTATGTGTAGTAAATGGATTGCGACGTATAATCGTTTCAAAGCCACTTTCTTCTCTATCAGGCAGCTTTAGCGTGATATAAGCAGGATCTTCTATCAGAGAAAATTGCGGATATTTTTGATAGAACTGACTACTTTCCAATAATTTACCCACATTTAATCCAGCAGCTAATTCGTGCGCCATATTTTGTCTTAATGAATTGGTAATTTTTACAGGGATCGAGAGCTTAATCATGTAATTTAATTCTTCGTTATATAAGGTGCGCACTGAAGACGTAGGCGTAAAAAATTTACCCATAGTACCCAAGTTAATTACCTGTTCGCTTTGCTGGAGTTGTTGCATATAATCTTGGTGTAATAACCATTGAGCTTGTAATGGGTGCACGGGTACAAGTTGCTTATCTGCGTCTATCTCGGTGTTATCTAGCTCAGCAATTTCATTAATTATTTGTTCAACACATTGCTCTATTAATGAATTTTGCTGTAATAATTCTCTAGAAATAGCAAAATAATGAAGTTGAAAATAAGCTTGTAGTTCAGGTGTATAATGTGGGTGTTGCCATGTATGAAGCCCTTGTCGAGACTTAGGAGTCGGATGTAACCAATGGCCAAATAATAATGATTGCTCTGAAGCTATAAAGTCTACATTATTTAAACTCGAGTCATTTAAGCGCTCAGACAAATACGCTTGCATAACTTGATGGCTTTCTAATGTACGAGTTAATAATTCTATTTTTTGATCACTATTTTGTGAAGCTTGATGATTTTGTGCGTAAATATTGTCGATTAACATCATAATAATGGATAAAAAATCGACTTCTTGCCAGGTCCAGTCGTTACTGAGTTTCTTATATGCTCGTGTAAATACATGGCGACCTACAACAGAGTGGTACGCCACATTTAACGCTAACGTTATGTTGATACCTGTGAGTTGTAGTTCTAACGCATAAGGTTCATTTTTCTCAAGGGATAACCCCGTTTGTATATGCCAATCAGCGCTGTTATGCCACACTCCGATATCAACTTCGCGTAAATAACAGTTTGTAAAAGCTTGAAATGAGGCATTGTCAGCGAGTATTTTAGCCGTATGGGGCATGGTTGTGCTCTCCTAAATAACGATTTTACTTGTTAAAATAGTTTATTTAACAACCTTAATGATATTGATTATCATTAACAACAACGTTTACAATTGTTACGAATTTCTAGCAATATTAAAAAATAAGTCTGTAGAAGCCCACGTATTCCAATTGTCATTGAGGTGCTCCCCAGGGCGATTTTTAAAGGCTTATAAGCGTCGTTATTGATATAGATAAGGTTCCTACATGGATGTAGGATAATAGGGTAACGCAGGAGGAGCAGTTACCAAGAGTAACCATTCTCTCAATCAATGCCTTGCATACATGGATGTATGTACTTAGATTTTGTTTGGAACGTAAAATCTGTGCTTATAAATCTTTAAATTATCGCTAAGTGATCAATTCATTAATTCAATTGGTATTAGAATACATTCAACAGGTATAACGTGTATGTGATACATATGTGTATCTTAACTTGAATACTTCACTTTACGTTTTCACATTAAGTTGATTTGGTCGGTATTGATAACAAAAATATAGCGATAAAAGCAGTGCACACCACTCAGAAATTGGTAAGGCTATAATAAAAGACAAATCGTTTATTTCTTTAGGAAATAACTGGAAAGCAGGAAGATAAAAATAAAACCCAAGTAGGAAAATAGCTGGTAATAACAAGCTGCGAGTTATAGCAAGTAATGCTGATATTTTAGGCTGATGTACAGCTGTTAAATAACACGTAAGGATGATGTTTGTGCCGTTCACAAGAAAAAGTGGTAATAATAATGTTAGGAGTGAACGGCTAACAAGAGATATTTGATTGTCTTGCTCACCCACAAACCAGCCAAATAAAAAGTCTGGCCAAATAGTCAGTACCGTCACAAGGAGCACCCCTAAACTTATCGTACTTATCACCGCTGTTAATAAAAACTCTTTCACACGTTTTAATTGCTTTGCGCCGAAGTTCTGACTGATCACTAGATGTAATGCATCGGCAAAACCATAACTGAGCATTACACTTAAAAAGATAAAATAATTCACTAAAGTAAAAGCAGCAACGCCATCTACACCTGCTCGAGCAAGCATCAACGCATTTAAAATAAAGAAAATAATGCCAACCGACATTTCATTAACAAACTCGGAAAACCCATTATATGCAGCGCGTAAAAATAATGACCATTCATGCTGAATAGCATTAAAGATAAGAGTTTTTTCTGAGCTAAAGAAATATCGACTTAGCACGATAAACTGAACAGCTTGAGCGATAGCCGTGGCATAAGCTGCGCCAGATAAACCCAAATCTAAATAAAAAATAAACCAGGCATCAAGTGCAATATTCAATAAGGCACCAATCACTAAAGCATTAGTGGCTAACATGGGGTGTCCGTCAGCACGAACAAAATAATATAGCACCATAGTTGTTAGTTGCAGAATAAATACCCAACGAATAATTGTAAAATACTCTGCTGCTAAGGGAGCAATATCAGTCGGTATTTTTAACAGCTCAAAAAGCGCTTGGGGGAATAGTAAGCTGATAAGTGCAAAAAAAAGGTTGATTAGCGCTGTTGCGATCAGTGATTGGCTAAATATTTTTCCTGCGGTTGAAATATCACCTTCACCTATCGACTTTCCTGCACTAACAGCACCACCTATAGCAATCATAATTGCAGTTGCAATTAAAAAAGTGAAATAAGGGATCATTAAAGTTATCGCAGCTAAGGCGTCAGGCCCTACTGCATTACCGACAAATATTCCATCAATTAAGTTGGCACTCGTGATAGCTAATAATCCAATTAATGAGGGGACCACATAATAAAAAAAAGTTTTAATAACATTGCCGGAAATCGTAGGGTTTTGTACTGACATAAAGCTTCTCTAATTAATAATACATAAGTGATTAAAATACTTATAAAAAGTTTGCATAGTATAATCACAATGAATGCTATTGCAAATGATATTAATTATCATTACCATTCAGTTGTTGTGATTTTACCTTTAAAGAGAGGCTCTATGTTAATACGGATTTTATTGATGGAAACGGATGACAAATTAAGTAATGAATTATTACAAGCTTTATGTGCCCAAGGCTGCGCAATAACAAAATGTTGTAATAGTCGTGAAGGCGTAGCAATAACGATTCATGAAGATATTGATCTTATCTTGTTAGATTTAGAGTTAACGACGACAGAAAACTTTACCTGTCTCCAACAAATTCGTGCAGTCAGTCAAACACCAGTAATGGTTTTTTCTTCGAGTCACACCACAAGAAAAAGGATAGAAGCTTTTCAACAAGGAGCAGATGATTTTTTAGCTAAGCCCTTAGACACAACGGAAGTACTATTGCGAGTCAATGCATTACTAAGAAGAACAAGGGGAGTTGCTAGTGTTAGTGATAAAGTCATCTATATTGACCAATTAGTTTTAAATAAAGCCAAACAAAAAGTGTCTTTTTCAGGTGATGATTTAGGGCTAACACCCATTCAATTTCGTTTACTGTGGATATTAGTTAAAAATCGTTATCAAATAATGACTAAGGCATTTTTATATCAAGCAGTACTTGATCGACAATTTTCATTGTATGACCGTAGCTTAGATATGCACTTAAGCCGTATTCGAAAAAAACTGATTGAAACAGGCATGGCAGCAGAGCGCTTATCCACCATACATGGAAAAGGTTATCGTTTTTCATAACCCTTCAAATAATGCCAATTAATGTTATCTAACCGGCATTTCCTCGTTATAAAAATAAGTTTTATGGCCTCTTATACCAATTCATTAATTCAATTGGTATGAGATATCTTTAATCGTAACAATTGTAAAAATAGTATATTTATTTTTGATAGTGATTATCATTTGCATTTACTATTGATCATGATATTTACTTAAGATCATACTTTTAATAATTAATTTCAGCGTAAAGCTAAAAATAACAAGGGAGTATTATGCATATTATTAACCCGGTTAATGATAAAGAAGAATGCTCGTTTATCGCCTCATCTAAAGTAGACACTTTCGATAGCACAAAAATGATCAAGCGCTTGTGTAAACATTTCTCTCATAAAATTAATACAAAATGGGATGGAAATCATGGTGAAATTTATTTTGCTATGGGGTTTTGTGAGTTGCAGGGTGATGTTTCATTTTTAACTTTACGTTGCGGTGCAAATAACTTGAACGACCTGACTGAAGTAACCGATTGTATTGATAGTCATGTATTACGGTTTTCTAAAAAAACAATTAAATCAACGCAATGGGGCATTACGAACGTTCATGATAAGTAATATAAATAAATCACCTACCGCTATGTGGAATACCAAACAAGCCAGTAAAGTATATGGTATTGATCATTGGTCTAATGGTTATTTTTCGATTGACGAGCAAGGTGATGTTTTAGTTAACAACCCTCTGACAAATAAAAAAAGTCAGGTCTCTTTGATGAAAGTCGTTGAAGGCATGCGCGATCGAGAACTTAATATGCCTGTTCTCTTGCGTATCGAAAACATTCTTGATGAAAGCATCAGCGCCTTAAATAAAACTTTTTGTCAGGTTATTGACCAATTAGGTTACCAGAATAAATACCAAGGTGTCTTCCCTATTAAGGTTAATCAGCAAGCACAAATTGTTGAAGAAATAGCTCAATTTGGTGCACGATATCAACATGGTTTTGAGGTTGGTAGTAAAGCTGAGATGATCGCTGCATTATCTACAATTGAAGAGCTCGGAAGTTTAATCATTTGTAATGGCTATAAAGATCAGGAGTTTATTGATTTAGGTTTAGAAGCAACCAAGCTTGGTTTTACATGTTTTTTTGTTATTGAAACGTTAACTGAGTTACCTATTATTGTGCAACGCAGTACTGCATTGCACATACGACCTCACATTGGATTACGGGCGAAAATGACAACAAAAATAAGCGGTCATTGGGGAGCAACTAGTGGAGAGCGTAGTGTATTTGGTTTATCTGCGAGTCAATTAATTGAAGCAATAGACTTTTTAAAAGCAAATCAAATGTTAGATTGTTTAGAGTTACTTCATTGCCACCTTGGGTCACAAATTCCTAATATCAGAGATATTCGTAGTGGAGTATTAGAGGCCTGTCGGTATTATTCTGATCTTTGTAAAGAAGGTGCCGCACTGGCTTACATCGATTTAGGCGGTGGTTTAGCTGTTGATTATACCGGTTCTCAATCAAGTGCAGAGCAGAGCCGAAATTACTCCTTAGCTGAATATTGTGAAGATATTGTTGATACGATAAAAACTACACTTGATGAGGAAGGGTTAGCTCACCCTATTATTGTGACTGAATCTGGCCGAGCTACGGTCGCATACACATCTATCTTACTTTTTAATGTACTTGATGTGGTGAGTTTTGAACCTAAAGTTTTTCCAGTACAAGCTGATGAGGAACATCAGTTGCTTAAAAATATGCGTGAAATATTTACCTACCTAAAACCGCAGCGGGTACAAGAGTGTTTCAATGATGCGCAATTTTATCGTGATGAGATCCGCGATTTATTTAAACGTGGTCAAATAAGCCTTCGCATGCGTTCAGTATCTGAAACTCTGTATTTTAGTATTTTACATCAAATTAAAGATCTTCTAGCCAGCATGGAGCGAGTACCTAAAGACCTTACTGATTTAGCTGAGTCTCTAGCTGATATTTACTACGGTAACTTTAGCTTATTTCAATCACTGCCAGACAGTTGGGCAATTGATCAACTGTTTCCTATTATGCCAATTCACCGTTTGGATGAAGAACCAACACGGCGAGCAATCTTAGCCGATATTACTTGTGACTGTGACGGAAAAATTGAGAGATTTGTTGTTAACCAACAAACTGAAAACACCCTTCCGCTACATAAAATTAAGCAAGATGAAGAATATTACCTCGGCGTTTTTCTTGTTGGGGCTTATCAAGAAACCTTAGGCGATTTACATAATTTATTTGGTGACACCAATGTCGTGAGTATACGCCTAAATGATGATGCGAGTTTTGAGTTTGTCAAAGAAGTTCATGGCGATACTATCGAAGATGTTTTGAGCTATGTCGAGTATCAACCACACGAAATGAAAACTCGCTTTCGTAATAAAGTTGAAGCTGCCGTGCGAGACGGGCGAATCAATGCCAAAGAGCGCCAGAAAATGATTAATACTTTTAATGCCAGTATGCAAGGTTACACCTATTACGAAAAAGAAACATTAATAGAACAATTAGGAACTCCATCCAACCCACTTAAATTAAGAGCAATATCATGAGTAAAATAGTTATTATTGGCGCTGGCGGTGTTGGCCAAGTCGTCGCATTTAAATGTGCACAATTAACAGATGTTTTCACCGACATTACCTTAGCAAGCCGCACTGAAACTAAATGTATCGCTATTGCTGAAAAAATTAAGCAGAGTTTAGGTCGCGATATATCTACAGCACAAATTGATGCAGACAATGTGCCTGAATTAGTCGCTTTGTTAAGTGATATTAAGCCAGTGCTGGTAATAAATGTTGCGTTGCCTTACCAAGACTTAACTATAATGGATGCGTGTTTAGCAACAGGGGTTCATTATATGGACACCGCTAATTACGAACCGCTTGATACAGCAAAATTTGAATATAAATGGCAATGGGCTTATCAAGAAAAATTTAAAAAAGCAGGGTTAACAGCTTTGTTAGGATCAGGCTTTGATCCCGGTGCCACGAATATGTTTACTGCTTATATAGCAAAACACTATTTTGATGAGATCCACAACCTTGATATTATTGATGTTAACGGTGGTGATCATGGTTATCCATTTGCAACTAACTTTAACCCTGAAATTAATATTCGTGAAGTTACCGCAGAGTGTAGACATTGGGAAAATGGTCAGTTTGTTACCACACCAGCAATGTCTACTAAGCAAAGTTTTACTTGTCCAGAGGGGGTAGGTGAATACAATATTTATCGTATGTATCATGAAGAATTGGAGTCACTGACCAAGTTTTATCCAACGCTCAAAAAAGCACAGTTTTGGATGAGTTTAGGCGAAAGCTATTTAACACACTTAGAAGTACTTGGTAATGTCGGAATGACAAGCATTGAGCCGGTAGCGTTTCAAGGGCAAAAAATTGTACCTATTCAGTTTCTTAAAACCTTATTACCTGATCCTTCTACCTTAGGTCCACGAACAAAAGGCAGAACATGTATTGGCTGTGTTGTAACTGGAATAAAAGACGGTATCGAAAAAACAGTTTATTTATATAATATTAAAGATCATCAAGCGTGTTACGCTGAAGTTCAATCTCAAGGTATTTCATATACTACCGGCGTACCAGCTATGATAGGAGCAAAAATGATCCTTAGCGGACAATGGCAAAAGGCGGGAGTTTGGAATATGGAGCAGCTTGATCCCGATGCTTTTATGGCAGACATGAACGCTTATGGTTTGCCGTGGCAGGTTATTGAAAATCCAGATTTTACTTTATTAAAGTAATCGTTGTGCTGAGGTATAACCGATGTGCTGAACACATATCGGTTATATTCCGACTTAATCCCTTCCATCTAAAATACTAATATATGATAAAAAGTAATACCTTTATCCAGTTTGATCCTTGCAGTGTCCCTTCGCCTTGCTTTGTTGTAGATGAAATCGCTATTGAAAACAACTTGAAAATTTTACAATATGTACAACAGCAGTCAGGTGCCAAGATATTATTAGCATTAAAGGCTTTTTCAATGTTTAGCCTAGCGCCTTTGATCGGCCGTTACTTATCGGGTACTTGTTCCAGTGGACTACACGAGGCGAGATTAGGGCGAGAAGAGTTCGCTAATAAGCCGTATCACGAAGTTCATACCTTTAGTGCTGCTTATACAGAAGCTGATTTACGCGAAATTTTATTGTTATCTGATCACGTAGTATTTAATTCATTTGGGCAATGGCAGCGTTTTCAGCCTATTTTAGCAGCAGAAAAACTGAAACGACCAGAGCTTCAATTTGGCTTACGAGTAAATCCACTTCATTCTGAGGGTGCAGAGCCTATTTATGACCCTTGTGCGCCTGGTTCTCGCTTAGGTATTCCTTATCATCTATTTAAAAAGCAATCGCTTGAAGGTATTACAGGGCTCCATTTTCATACCTTATGCGAGCAAGCCTTTGAACCGCTGGCACGCACACTTGATATTATTGAAAAGCAGTTTGCTGATATATTGCCAACCTTACAATGGGTAAATTTTGGTGGCGGACACCATATCACTCAAGAGAGCTACAACATACGAGGGTTGATTACACGTATTATCGCGTTTCAAGAAAAATATGACGTGCAAGTTTACTTAGAGCCTGGGGAGGCTATTGCCATTAATAGCGGGATTTTAGTGAGCGAAGTGTTAGATATTACACACAATTCAATGGACTTAGCAATTCTTGATTCATCAGCTACTTGTCATATGCCTGACACTATTGAAATGCCTTATCGGGCCGATGTCTTTGGTGCTGGAAAAAGTCATGAGTTAGCATACACTTATCGACTTGGTGGGCAAACGTGTTTAGCGGGGGATGTTATGGGGGATTATTCATTTGACCAACCATTAGTCATAGGGCAGCGCTTAATGTTTGATGACATGTCGCATTATACTATGGTAAAAACGACCACTTTTAATGGTATAGCTTTACCTACCATTGCTATTTGGAACTCAAAAACAAACAAGGTTCGTCTGGTTAAAAAATTTGACTATCAGGACTTTAAAGAGCGACTTTCTTGATAGTTTTATCAACAACTGTAATCAACGATAGCAATTAAAGAACAAAACCGCTCTTAATACGCATGATTGATTGAAGCGGTGATACACTAGGGTCTGTTGATCTTTCGAGGTTATTTTTACAGCAAGGTGTTTGATATTTAGACAAGGCAGAGTATGTGAAGTGTAGCTAGCTACTCGAACATACGATAACGACGTATAAATGTCAAACAGGTAC
>Ga0209303_1000392_pt1 | contig 34767 bp, 28 predicted proteins | sample SidtaG_3_FD_187449 | JGI IMG/M metagenome (GOLD analysis project Ga0209303, IMG submission 187449) | Marine algal microbial communities from Sidmouth, United Kingdom - Sidmouth_Asex1 metaG (SPAdes) (version 2) | ecosystem: Host-associated > Algae > Red algae > Unclassified | place: Sidmouth...
TTTGGGTTTCCTTTAAGAAGTGGAGCGCATTGTAGTGATTTTTTGTGGGAGGTCAACCCTTATTTGAAGATAATGTTAAATAAATACCAAGTCGTTTATTTAACAATCAAATTGGACTTTAATCATACAAAAAGTAAAGTGTAAAAGTTTATTTATCTAATTAGAGCTAATTAATGACAAATGTTATATGGCGTAAAGAAGTAATATTAATATAGCTATAGAAGTTTGAAACGTGGTTAACTTAGACTAAGTTTTGAAAATGGCGGTGAGGGAGGGATTCGAACCCTCGAAGGCTTGCGCCTTACACACTTTCCAGGCGTGCTCCTTCGGCCACTCGGACACCTCACCGTTTTACTATTTTGCTTAGGTGCGAACCTTTGCAAAAAGCTGCGCTATGTTAGGAAAATTAACAGTATAACGCAACTACTATATGATCTTATTGATAAATCTAAACTTTATCGATTAATCTCTTTACAGATTTATATAAACAATATTCAATTATTTTAATTTTTGGAATTGCTAGCTGCGAATTCAGCATTAAAGTTTAGCATCCTATTAAGTGACTTTAATGCACCTTCACGTAATGACATATCAACAAATATTTCTCTGCCAGTTGGGCTCAACAATGCTTGTTCAATAGCTTGAAGACCGTTCATCGCCATCCAAGGACAATGCGCACAACTTCTACAGCTAGCCCCCTCGCCCGCTGTAGGCGCTTCAAAAAACTCTTTATCAGGACATAATTGCTGCATTTTATAAAAAATACCTCGATCGGTAGCAACAATAAATTTTTTATTTGCTAACTCCTGAGCAGCTTTAATTAGTTGGCTAGTAGAGCCCACAGAATCAGCTAGTTCGATAATATCAGCAGGTGATTCAGGATGTACTAAAATTGCTGCGTCGGGATGTAGGGATTTCATATCAATAAGCGCTTTCTTTTTAAACTCATCATGAACAATACATGCCCCTTGCCACATTAACATGTCGGCGCCGGTCTGTTTTTGTATGTAAGCGCCAAGATGACGATCCGGTCCCCATAAAATCTTTTCACCTTTTGAATCTAAATACTCAATAATCTCCAATGCACAAGAGGAAGTTACTATCCAATCAGCTCTAGCTTTAACAGCCGTAGACGTATTAGCATAAACTACAACCGTTCTATCTGGGTTGGCGTCACAAAATGCATTAAATTCTTTTATTGGACAACCTAAGTCTAAAGAGCAAGTTGCTTCTAAATCGGGCATTACAACCGTTTTAGTTGGGGTTAGAACTTTAGCTGTTTCACCCATGAATTTAACGCCAGCAATAATGAGTGTTGTTGCAGGGTGATTATTACCAAACCTTGCCATTTCTAGAGAATCAGCTACACAACCACCAGTTTCTTCCGCTAATGCTTGTATTTCGGGATCGGTATAGTAGTGAGCTATAAGTACAGCATTTTTTTCAATCAATAATTTTTTAATTCGATTTTTATGTTCTGTTTTTTCAGTAAGCGATAAAGGTAAAGGTTTTGCTGGAAATTGAAAATCGAACTCAACAGCTAAATTAGATTGGGACATATATATTCTCGAATTGACTATTAATTTAAACAAGCAAATTATACGGCAATACTTTAGTAAAGTGTATAACCACTTTAATTACCAAATAGTAATATAAAAAGAACTAGCGGTGATTATAAGGAATAAAGGAGAAATAGGGTATGTATGTGTTGCTTTAGCGGAGACGACAATAAGAAAAAAGTAAGGATATATTTTTTAGAATGGTTCTATTAAAACAATGATAATGGTCGGTCGTGAAGGATTTGAACCTTCGACAAATTGGTTAAAAGCCAACTGCTCTACCAACTGAGCTAACGACCGATTTTAAAAACACTCAATGAATACAACTGTCACTTTTTAAGATTTTACATTAAAAAAGTGGTCGGTCGTGAAGGATTTGAACCTTCGACAAATTGGTTAAAAGCCAACTGCTCTACCAACTGAGCTAACGACCGATATGTATTCTACAAATGCCGACCACTTAGTAAGATAAATAAGTGGTCGGTCGTGAAGGATTTGAACCTTCGACAAATTGGTTAAAAGCCAACTGCTCTACCAACTGAGCTAACGACCGACATTTGTATGCGTTAAACTACTCGTCTGACGCGCCGCATATAATACTCATAATTTTTTTTAGTGCAACAACAAATTCAAGTTTTTTCAAGATATGTGTTTGTTTGCATAAAAAGAAAGCAAAAAGAATAAGGATCAAACAACTTTACGGTAAGTTTGATAATCTTGGTTTAGCTAATTTTGCTGCACTTGATGTTGGGTATTTAGCAATAAGTTCATTTAATAAGCGTTTTGCAGCTGTTGTATTATTTAATTTTTCTTCAACAATTGATAATTTAAGCATAGAGTCACTAATTTTTGGTGAGTCTTTAAATTTTGTATATACCATTTCAAATTCAGTTTTTGCTCCCGCTAAATCATTTTTATTAAAAAGCAGTTGCCCCAACCAATAATGTGCATTAGCTGAATAAACAGAATTAGGAAACTTTAAATTAAATGCTTTAAATTCTGGAATAGCCTCATCATAGCGCCTTTCCTTTAAAACTAAATTTACTGCCCGATCATATGCTTCATTTTCTGATTCATCAGAAGTATAAACAACATCGTTTACGTTTGAGGCATTATAAGTAGGTGTGTCGACCGGTGCAGACGTCGATGTAAGTGCTTGTGAAACCCTCCTATCAAGCTCTTGATATAGCTCACGCTGACGCTCTAATACTTGACTTAATTGATGAGTATGAAGTTCGGTAACACCACGAAGTTCATTCAGTTCATTTTGTAATTCATTTAGTTGTTGTTGAACCATTACTTGGGCTTTATTACGTGCATCTAATTTTCTTTCTAGACTTTGTAACTGTTCAGATAAACTACCAGATAAATGTGAACTGCCTTGTTGACTAATATCAACTACTGGAGCTGGTTTAGCCGCTAGCACGTAAAACGTGCTAGCGGCTAAGGCCGTTCCAAATAAAACGTTATTCAGTTTCATTTAGTATCCTGATTAATAAACAAAAACTGCACGACGGTTTTTAGCAAAAGCATTTTCACTTCGGTCTTTGACCATTGGCTTTTCTTCACCATAACTAACAACAGAAATTTGAGAAGACGATACGCCCATATTTTCTAAATAAGTTACTACAGCTTTAGCTCTACGCTCACCTAAAGCTATATTATATTCAGGTGTTCCACGTTCATCAGCATGACCTTCAATAAGTACATTAACATCTGGGTTTTGTGCTAAAAACTTGGCTTGAGCATCTAGTAGTTCAGTATATCGACTACTAAGAGAAGAAGTATCAAAGTCAAAATAAACAATATGTTCAGCACGTAAAATCTCAAGTTGTTGACGTTTACGTTCTTCAATTTCAGCAGCGCGTTGTGCGGCTGTTACTTGAACATTATTAGTTTCATTTTGTGTAGTTACCGGTGAATTAGTTTCTACTTCGCTTTGACCTTCTGTTTCATCAGAAGTAGAGCTACATGCCGCAAGTGCTAGCATAGGTAAAGCAACCGCAAGAGCTTTAACAGTTTGATTCAAACGCATTTTGTTATTCCTTATGTTTCAAAAATTGACTTTAATTATTATAAAAAAGGTGACCATGCTGGGGCTTTAACTTCCCCGTTTTTTGCTGGCAATCTAGCTTTAAATCGCCCATCAACAGAGACTAAGCTTAATACCTGTCTATTATTATGTATAGTACTATAAATAATCATCCCGCCATTAGGAGCAATACTAGGAGATTCGTCTAAATGAGTAGCGGTTAACACTTGAAAAACATTTGAATTTAATTCTTGTTTTGCCAAATGATACTTTCCTCTAGTCCTATTAACCATAATTAACTGACGACCATCTGGTGTTAAAGATCCGCCCAAGTTCATCTCACCATTAAATGTAAGACGTCTTTTTCTACCGTCGACTAAATCTACGCGATAAAGCTGAGGTTTTCCACCCCGTTCTGAACTAAATATTAATGATTTACCATCTGGAGACCAACTTGGCTCAGTATCAATAGCTCTGTGGCGGGTAATTCTACGTAATTTTTTAGTTGCTAAATCCATAATATAAATCTCAGGATTACCGTCTTGAGATAACACCATAGCTAACTGTTTTCCATTTGGAGACCATCTAGGTGCGCTATTAATACCTTTATATGAGGTTAGCATTTTTCTTTCACCTGTATAAATATCAATACTGAAAATTTGGGCTTGATGGTTCTCAAAAGTAACATAAGCAAGTTGATCGCCTTTTGGACTCCAACTTGGTGACATTAGTGGCTCTTTAGAGCTTAATAATACATGTTCGTTAAATCCATCGTAATCTGAAATAACTAATTGGTAAGGAAAGTTACCGCTATCTCTTACAATCACGTAAGCAATTTTAGTTAAAAAGGCTCCTCGCGTCCCTGTGAGTTCTTCGTAAACCACATTACTGATTGTATGGGCGTAACGCCTAAACTGACTAGTCGCAATTTCAGCAGCTTTTTCTACATAGATATGATCATTGGCTTGCACAAGTTGCCCATTACTCATCATTTTAGTTTTGCCGCCAGTAATTTGACCTCGGATAATATCAACTAATTGGTATTGTATAAGGTAGCGACCAACTGACACTTCGCTCACTTCACCAACCAGAACAGCTTCAACGCCTTTATTTGCCCATGCGGCGAAGTTTATTTGGCTGACACTACTGGGGTTTTGAGGAAATGTAGATGCGGAAATTGGGTTGAACTTACCACTACGTCGCAAATCATTACTGATCACTTGAGAAAGGCTTTCGGGCATAACACCTGATCCATTCCATTTAAATGGAACAATTGCGATAGGTCTTGCGCTATCTACACCTTCAGTTATTACAATTTCTAATGCTGCAAAGATATTCGTGGTGAAACATAAGGTGATTGATGCAATAAATAGTTTAATGTATTTCATAGAGCTCTTTAGTATATGCTTACTAGGTAAAGGTTAAAATTCAGGAACTACCGTTAAACTGATAGTTCTCATTTCTTTAAAAACATCAGGATCTTTAGAAACTGGTAACGTACCTGCTTTATATATAGCCGTTTTAGCCGCTTTACAAACCATGGGATTACCCTGCCCTAATTGAACATTGGTAACAAAGCCTGAGGGTGCGAGACTTATAGTTAATTTACAAGATTTTCCTTCCATCGTACTTCTATCAGTAATTAAATTACGGATAATAGTTTGTTTTATTAATGAAGTATAACGACCAATTTCTGTCATAACTTGTTGTCGCTTCACTTGTTGACGAGATGCCATTTCTGACGCCATTTGCTCTGCTAAAAGCTTATCCTGTAATTCACGTTCGCGGGCTAATTGTTCTTGACGTTTTTTCTCTTCTGCTTTTTTCTTTTTTAACTCTTCAGCTTTTTTAGCTGCTAGTTCTTCTTTAACTCTTTTAGCTTTAGCCCGTGCGGCTTCTTTTTCTGCCTTATTTTTTTCAGCTACTTTTTCAAGGCGATCTTTTTCAGCGGCATTTGCTTTTGCCTTAGCTTTTTTAGCAGCAGTATCTGCTTTTTTCTTTTCTATTTCTTTCATTTTCCGTTGTTTTTCTAAATCTTTTATACGCTTTTCTTCATTCGCTCGATTTTTTTTAGCCGATATAACCTGTTGTTTAAGCTCTTTTAGTTTACGAGCATCATCAGCATTTTTTTGTTTGATTTTTTTAACTTGCTCTTCTACTTTATTTTTATCTACGGCAACCGCTTGAATCGGTTCCATCGGCGTAGCTACTGGTTTTGGCTTAGGTTCATGACTAAAGTCACCTAAAAATAAAAACACTACCAAAATTATATGTAGTGCAATACTTAATACTAAAGGGATTAAGAATTTTTTATTCACGTTAATTTTTCTCCTCAGAGTCGGTCATTAGACCCACTGAAGGAACCCCAGCTTTCTTTTGTAATAAGACCATTAATTGAATTACTGCATTATATGAAACTGCACCATCGCCATTTACAACTACAGGAGTTCCTGGCTCTACTTCTAAATGTGCCGCAACTAATGTTGCTACTTCTTCAGCAGACATTGGTTCGTTTTTACTTGTACCTACGGCTAAATAATATTTACCTTCTGCATCTACTGAGGCTACTAAAGGTATTTTACTTTCTTTATCAAGCGCCTGGGCATCAGCTTTGGGCAAATCGACTTTTACGCCTTGGGTAATTAATGGTGCAGTTACCATAAAAATAATAAGCAATACTAACATTACATCAATATATGGCACTACATTGATATCAGCAACTTTACGACGTCTAACTCTTTTATACATAAGGTAAACCTATTAACTCAATTATTCAGATGTCGCTTGGCGTTGTAATATGCTTGAAAATTCATCCATGAAATTGCCATAACTGTTTTCTAGCTTTTCTACTTGATGGCTGAAACGGTTAAATGCCATTACCGCAGGAATTGCAGCAAATAGGCCCATTGCTGTAGCAACAAGTGCCTCAGCAATACCCGGTGCAACCTGCGCTAAAGTAGCATTTTCAGCAGAACCAATAGCGATAAATGAATTCATTATTCCCCAAACAGTACCAAATAATCCTATATATGGGCTTATTGAGCCAACAGTGGCCATAAATGGTAAGTGTTTTTCAAGCGAATCAACTTCTCTAGACATGGCTACACGCATAGCACGATGAGTTCCATCCACAATGGCATTTGATGAGGTAATATTGCTTTTTCTTAATTTTGCGTATTCTTTAAAGCCTGCAACAAACAAGCTTTCAATACCGGTTACTTTACTTCGTGCAGAAACTTCATTATATAATTTACTTAAATCGGATCCACTCCAAAACTTATCTTCAAAGATCTTTAATTGTTTTTGTGCTTGTTTTAATACTTTAATACGTTGAAAGATCATTGCCCAACATACTACTGAAAACCCAAGTAAAGTCAGCATAACTGATTTTACTAATAAACTTGCTTGTAAAAATAGATCTAAGATAGAAATTTCAGCTGACACTTTTGAGAGCTCCTAATATGCTTTCTGGAATTGTACAAGGTTTAACCTGTTGTAAATTAACACAAGCGATACGTATTTTTGCTACGCAGATGATTTGTTCATTGTTTAAAATTTTTTGTTCGAATATCAAACTGGCTCGCTTTAACTCACTAATTTTAGAAACGACCACTAGTTCATCATCAAGCGTAGACGAAGCGAGATTATCCATTTCAACTTTTTTGACTACAAAACCTATCTTTTGTTCTAAAAAGAATGATTGCTTTATATTGAGCTTTCTTAACCACTCGGTTCTAGCTCGTTCAAAAAACTTTAAATAATTAGCATAATATACTATGCCGCCTGTGTCTGTATCTTCGTAATACACTCGCACGTTAAATTTGTGTAAAGTAGCTAACTGAGCACTTAATTGTATTTCAGACGGTGTATCTAGCATTATAAATTAATCACTTATGAAATCATCAATAATAAAAATGATGGTTTGATCGTTATACTAATTGATAACTCCTTAAAACAACAAGTGTTTAAACACCTTGAATAAGAATATTTTATGTAAATTTACGTGTTTACCTTTTTCATTTGTATCAATTTATGAATATAGGCAATAAAATCCTTAGACTTAATTATTTTAAGAAAAATTACCATTATAAATTTGAGAGATAGAAGTAAATAAGAAGAATTATTAACTTTTAATCGCTAACAGTTATTTAAAATGAACCGTATAAAAAATAAAAATTAGTTTTCTGGTTTTTCTAGACCAAAATGTTGATAAGCTAAATCTGTGGCAATTCTTCCACGTGGGGTTCTTTGCAGGAAACCTTGTTGTATTAAGAATGGTTCAAGCACATCTTCAATGGTTTCACGCTCTTCACCAATAGCGGCAGCTACGTTATCTAAGCCTACTGGCCCACCCATAAATTTATAAATAATGGCTTCAAGTAGTTTTCTATCCATAATATCGAATCCCTGATGATCTACTTCTAACATGTTCAAGGCAGATGAAGCCGTTTTTTGGTTAACAATCCCATCAGTTTTTACATCGGCGTAATCTCTAACGCGTCGTAATAAACGATTAGCAATTCGAGGTGTACCGCGTGATCGTCTAGCTATCTCGTAACTGCCCTCTTGATTGATAGTTAACTTTAAAAAATGTGCAGAGCGTTGTACTATATCGGTTAGGTCTTTTGTGTTGTAAAACTCTAAACGCTGCACAATACCAAAGCGATCTCTTAACGGTGAGGTTAATGCTCCTGCCCGTGTAGTAGCACCAATTAAGCTAAAAGCCGGTAAATCGAGCTTTATTGAACGTGCTGCTGGCCCTTCGCCTATCATTATGTCTAGCTGGTAGTCTTCCATTGCTGGATATAAAATTTCTTCAACTACAGGGCTTAAACGGTGTATTTCATCTATAAACAGTACGTCGTTTTCTTCAAGGTTGGTAAGTAATGCGGCTAAGTCACCCGCTTTTTCTAATACCGGCCCTGAGGTTGTTCTTATATTAACACCCATTTCATTAGCAACAATATTGGCTAAAGTTGTTTTACCTAAACCTGGCGGCCCAAAAATAAGTAAATGATCAAGTGGTTCTTCACGTTTTTTTGCTGCCGCTATAAAAATTTCCATTTGTATTTTTACATGATCTTGACCGGTGTAATCTGCTAACATTTTAGGTCGTATGGCACGATCGACTGTTTCGTCTTCAAGCATAACTTGTGGTTCAATTAATCGATCAGCTTCAATCATTTAACTATTTCTCTTTAATTATTTAGGTGTTTTAAAAAACTTATAACATTGCTTTTAAAGCATTACGTATAATACTTTCACTCTTCATGCCTTTTTCAAAAACCAATCTAACGGCTTTATCGGCTTGTGTTTGAGTATAACCCAAAGACATAAGAGCATTAATTGCATCGCCTTTTTCATCATTTAAAAAAGTATTTTCGATTTTATTCGATAGTAAAGTGTTATCCACTGCTGCATTGGGGCTTTCAATATGCCAGTCTTTCAAGCGATCCCGCATTTCAATCAATAGTCGTTCGGCTGTTTTTTTACCTACACCAGGAATTTTAACAATAGTCGTTAAATCGTCATGAATAACACAACTTACAAATTGATCTGCAGACATACTTGATAGAATAGCTAAACCTAATTTTGGTCCTACGCCATTTACTTTTACGAGTAACCTAAATAACTTTCGCTCAGTTTTATTAGCAAAACCATAGAGTAATTGCGCATCTTCTCTTACGACAAAATGTATATATATTATGGCTTCTTGGTTTATTTCAGGTAAGGTATAAATACTGGTCATTGGCATGGTAACTTCATAACCAACACCATTACATTCCATGAGTATTTCGGGTGCTGTTTTTTCAAGTAAACAGCCTCTTAAACGACCTATCAATGCACTCTCCAAATAATTTTTTCACACGATAACACTAGTTATATATACAGTAAACTATTTACCTAGATATTTAGCCATAAGAGAAGTTCAGTAACATTGAATAGTTACCTGATAATGTTCAAATACTCGTGGTTATCTGAGCCTACCTCTCACAGTTTTAAAGACTTGCCCAGACATTTTACTCAGTAGCTCATAACTATGCGCATGACATAAAGCAACAGCCAGTGCATCAGCAGCATCAGCTTGCGGTGTACTTGGTAGCTTTAATAATGTAGTAACCATATGTTGAACTTGGCTTTTATCGGCTGCACCTGTTCCCACCACTGATTGTTTAATTTGTCGAGCTGAATATTCAGCTACAGGTAAACCTCTATTAGTTGCAGCTACAATTGCAGCGCCTCGCGCCTGTCCTAACTTTAGTGCTCCGCCGGGGTTTACCCCCATAAAAACTTCCTCTATGGCAAATAATTCAGGTGAAAATTGTAATATTAATTCAGATACGCCAGCGAAGATGGTTTGAAGTCGATCGCTAAAAACATTATCGCCTGCGTCTTTTGATGTAGAAAAAGCTTTTATACAGCCACTACCAAGATAGGTTAATTTGCGACCTTCTTTTTTTATAACGCCGTAGCCTGTGATACGAGAGCCCGGATCTATACCCAAAATAATAGTCAAAGAACGAAACACCTTATAAAATTTAAGAACATGAGTTTATATCATTGATTTAGCAAGCAGTAACAATGCAGTTAAGATTGAACTTAACTGCATTAATTATGACTAAAAACTTCATGTTGTAAGGCTAAAGCTTTAAGGTGAAAACTTAATCTTGCTGAGCTTCTTTTGCTGCTGCTTTAGGAAGCACAGTAATACCTAGTTCTTTAAGCTGAGCAGGATTTGCTTGCCCTGGAGCATTGGTTAAAGGGCATGCCGCTGTTGTTGTTTTGGGGAATGCCATTACGTCTCTGATAGAAGTAGTGCCGGTCATTAGCATAACTAAACGGTCTAAACCAAAAGCCAAACCCGCATGCGGTGGAGCACCATATTGTAATGCTTCAAGTAAGAAACCAAATTTTTCTTGAGCTTCTTCATCGCTAATACCTAAAATTCTAAATACTGCTGCTTGCATGTCTTGGTTGTGAATACGAACAGAACCGCCACCTAATTCACAGCCATTGAGTACCATGTCGTATGCGTCTGATAACGCGCCAACAGGGTTAGCTTCAAGTTGCTTAGCTGTTAAGTTAGTAGGCGCAGTAAATGGGTGATGAATAGCGTGCATGTGCCCATCTACTTCTTCAAACATTGGAAAATCTACAACCCATAGCGGTTTCCATTCACCTTGAAGCAATGCTAAGTCTTCACCTAATTTAAGACGTAAAGCACCTAACGATTCAGTTACTACGTTGTATGTGTCTGAACCGAAAAATACGATATCACCATCTTTAGCACTCACTCTATCAAGTAAAGTGTTAACAGATTCTTGCGTTAAAAATTTAAGAATAGGAGATTGTAAACCTTCAAGCCCCGCTGCTCTATCATTTACTTTTAACCAAGGCATTCCTTTAGCTCCGTATATACCAACAAACTTAGTTAGGTCGTCGATATTTTTACGAGAGAATTTAGCTGCGCCATCAGGAACACAAATTACTGAAACACGACCTTTAGGATCGTTTGCTGGTCCAGCGAATACTTTAAATTCAACATCTTTTAAAATGTCTGCAACATCTACTATCTCTAATGGGTTACGTAAATCGGGTTTATCAGAACCAAAACGAGTCATCGCTTCTGAATAGGTCATGCGTGGAAATTCTCCTAAATCTACCTTAAGCAGTTTTAAGAAAAGCTCACGGATCATTTTTTCAGTTACTTCCATAACTTGATCAGACGACATAAATGACGTTTCAATATCTATTTGTGTAAATTCAGGTTGGCGATCAGCACGTAAATCTTCGTCACGAAAACATTTAACAATTTGGTAATAACGTTCCATACCTGACATCATCAACAACTGTTTAAATAATTGTGGCGATTGTGGTAATGCGAAAAATTGACCTTTGTGTGTACGACTAGGTACTAAGTAATCTCTTGCGCCTTCTGGAGTTGCTGCTGTTAGAATAGGTGTTTCAATATCTAAAAATCCTAAGTTTTCTAACGATTCGCGTACTGTTGCCGTAACTTTTGCACGAAAACGTAAACGCTCTGTCATTTCAGGACGACGTAAATCTAAGTAACGATATTTTAAACGTTGCTCTTCAGAGTTAGTTTGGTTTGAATCTAATGGTAAAGGTGCAGCTTTATTTAAAATAGTAAGCTCTAATCCCAATATTTCGATAGCACCGGTTGCCATATCTTTATTGATTTGACCATCTGGACGAGCACGAACCTTACCTTTAATTTGAACACAAAATTCATTTCTTAACGTATTCGCTTTAGCAATAACTTCAGGTAAGTCTGGGTCGTAAACAACCTGCACCATACCTTCTCTATCTCTTAAATCTAAAAAGATAACTGCGCCTAAATCACGACGGCGATTAACCCATCCACAAAGAGTAACTTCTTGACCAACATGAGATTCGTTAACCTCACCACAATACATAGTACGCATTTAGCAATTCCTGAGCATATTTGCACTTGTGATTAATTCACAAGCCAATGAATATAAAATTGGCGATATTATATAGTAATGAGCTACAAAGTCACCTTTGCAAGTTTAATAATGTAGATGTTTAAGGCTGATAAATTAGCTTGATGTAAATCCACTTCAATTAATCGTACCGAGTTTATGGTTTGCCCTATAAATTTCAGTTAAAATACCCCGTATGTCGCTACCCGTTAAAGAGTGTAAATGAAAAATTTTGATACCGATCTCATTTTTTCAAGCAAAAAATCCCAAATAAATGACTTCGCATTTGATGAGCAAGTGGTTGATGTATTTCCTGATATGATTTCTCGCTCAGTTCCAGGCTACAGTACTATTATTAATACTATTGGGCAACTAAGTCAGCAGTATGCAAAAAGCGGTACTAATTTATACGACTTAGGTTGTTCATTAGGCGCCGCAACGCTAGCAATGAAAAAATCAATTACGACTCAACATTGTACAATTATCGGGGTAGATAACTCTCCTGCAATGGTGGAGCGTTGTAAAAAACACGTGAACACTTTTAAAGGCGAATCTCATGTAGAAATACAACAAGGTAATATACTCGATACTGATATTACTAATGCTTCGATGGTGGTACTTAATTTTACATTACAATTTATCGATCCTATTGATCGTCAGCGCCTAATCCAAAAAGTTTATAAAGGTTTAGTACCTGGCGGAATTTTAGTGTTATCTGAAAAACTAAAAGCCTCAAGTGATATTTGCAATACATTATTAATTGATTTGCATCATGATTTTAAGCGTGCAAATGGTTACAGTGAGCTAGAAATAGCGCAAAAGAGAACCGCGCTTGAAAATGTTATGCGTCCGGATTTACTAGAAACCCATACTTCTCGTCTTAAAAATTCAGGTTTTAATCACATTAATCAGTGGTTTCAATGTTTTAACTTCATGTCACTTGTTGCAATAAAATGATCTCATTTAATAAATTTTACCAATTAATCTCGCAAAATCGTTTAAGTAATTGGCTCAATGTTTTGCCTGCTCAATTAAGCGCTTGGCAAAAAAGCGAATTGCATGGCGAGTTTTCACATTGGCAAAAAACTTTAGATGCCCTCCCTAACACCTCACCATCGTCAATCAATTTAATCGATAGTGTAACAATTGGCGCTGAAAGCGATATCAATACCGGTGAATTTAAGCGTATTGCAAACTTATTAAAAAAGTTTAAACCTTGGCGTAAAGGGCCTTATCATATACACGGTTTACACATAGATACGGAATGGCGATCTGATTTTAAATGGGACAGGTTAGCACCACATATTAGCGACTTAACTAATCGCTACGTTTTAGATATTGGTTGCGGCAGTGGTTATCATTTGTGGAGAATGCGTGGCGCAGGCGCTAAGTTTGTTGTTGGCATAGACCCTACACAATTATTTTTTATGCAATTTAATGCGATAAAACATTTCGCTCAAGACGATAACGTACATTTATTACCTTTAGGTGTTGAAGACTTACCCGAACTAAAAACCTTTGATACGGTTTTTGCTATGGGCGTGCTTTATCATAGAAAATCACCAATCGATTTCTTATATCAACTAAAAGCACAACTCGCCAAAGGAGGCGAGTTAGTACTTGAAACATTAGTTGTTAATGGCGATATTAATACCGTTTTAGTACCTGGTGAACGTTACGCTAAAATGAGAAATGTATGGTTTTTACCGAGTTGTGACGCCATGGTAGCGTGGCTAGAACGTTGTGGCTTTAAAAATATTAAAGTAGTAAATACAGATGTAACTGCACTCAATGAGCAAAGAAAAACAGATTGGATAGATACTGAATCTTTAGAAGACTTTTTAGATCCTAACGACTCAAGTAAAACCATTGAGGGTTATCCAGCACCTAAAAGAGCCATATTTATTGCTCACATATAAGTATATACCTATCACACCTCAAGCTACAGAATTCAGCAAGTTGATAAAGGGTTAGGTACAAGGCATTGATTTAGAAAATAGTGATTCTATTTTCTAAATCAATAACGCCGTAGATGACTCTTTATCGCCTTGCCCGTAGGGAGCTAAGCGAGTTCATCAGCCCAGCGTTGCGATACGTGATAAGGGAATGACCATTATCTGCGTAACGCGCCTTGATCTGATTTCCTCGTTTAGCTCTGAACCTGCATCTTGAAGTGTGATGGGTATAAGCCCTAATATACAGTTGAATATAAGTAAAAAATTTTAATAAACAATCTACGTCAATTCAAAAAAAGTAAAGGATGTATATGCAAAAGCTATGGTTAGAAAGACGACAACTTGGTACAACCAAACGCCAAAAAGATCATAGAACTCCTTTTCAACGAGACAGAGCAAGAATTTTACACTCAGCAGCATTTCGCCGTCTTCAATCTAAAACGCAAGTTATGGGAAGTGGTCAAAGCGATTTTTATAGAACACGCTTAACCCATTCTTTAGAAGCCGCACAAATAGGTTCGGGAATTACTTCACAATTACGTTGTAAATATCCAGAGATTTGCAGCAATATTTTATCTGACGACGATACTTTAATTGAATCTATTTGTTTGGCTCACGATATTGGACATCCGCCTTTTGGTCATGGTGGCGAAGTTGCTTTACATTATATGATGCGAAACCACGGTGGATTTGAAGGTAACGGACAAACGCTAAGAATTGTGGCAAGACTAGAACCTTTTAGCAAAGATTGCGGGATGAACCTTACCCGAAGATCGCTATTGGGATTATTAAAGTACCCTAATACAATTGACGCATTAAATAACCCCGTAGATCAACATGAGCCTCATTCATTTAGGCAACTTAAATCTTCACAATGGCATCCGCCTAAAGGCATTTACACAGACGATTTAGATATTTTAGCATGGGTATTACAACCGTTATCTTCATCAGATAAAAAACAATTTCAGCACATAATAAACCATTGTAATAAACACCATAAAACCCAATATAAATCGTTTGATTGTTCAATAATGGAATTAGCAGACGATATTGCCTACGGCATTCATGACCTAGAAGACGCTATTGTGACCGGTGTTGTTAACCAAACTGATTTTGATAGCCATGTTATAGGTAAATTAGAAGCGATTAATAACGACTGGTTAACTGAGTATTGCAATGATCTTTCAAGTAAACTTTTTAGCGAACAATTTTATTTACAAAAAGAAGCTATTGGTGGCTTAGTAAATTATTTAATTACTGAAATTACTTTAGTGGATATAAACCAAAGTTCAGCTCATTGCTTTGAAGAGCCTTTATTACGCTATAACGCAAAACTTCCTAACATTGCAGCTAAGGTACTACAAATATTTAAAGATTTTGTATTTGAATTTGTTATTCAACAAACGGATATTCAGCGGCTTGAATATAAAGGGCAACAAATTGTTATGGAGTTATTTGAAGCGTTTGAATCTGATCCTACACGTTTACTACCAAAATCTACCGCTAAACGCTGGCAGTATGCTAAAGACAATAATATTAACCCACACCGAGTAATAGCTGACTATGTTGCCGGTATGACCGATGACTACGCCACCAAACTTTATAAAACGTTGTTCATTCCAATGAACCAAAATAACATCAAAGAAAATAAACATTAATTGCTTCTAACTCATTAATAAAGACTAAACGTCAGGATTAAAAGAAGTTGAATGATTAGATGTAATTAGTTTATAGGATTTTAAATCACATGAACGGCTGTAGAAAAAAAGTAATTTTATTAAGTGGGTTTCGGTGTTTTCAAGATAGTGGGCTCTAAAATTTTAAATTTTCAAACCCTCTTAATTAATCAAAATACATTATTTATATTTAATAAATTCTCAGGAATACAAGATGTTACTCACTTAAAAGTATAACGCTTAAAAATTTTCTCAATAATGCCTTTCAAATTAATTGATTAGCATTGTTAATTGTTAATTGTTAATTATTAATTATTTAAATATCAGACCGTTAATTTACGTTTTAAAACATTTGTTTAACGTCTTCGACTAACGATAAAAACTCCTCATTTTGTAAAAAGCCAACGTTAGGTAAAACTCCTTTTGCTACATAACTTTCTAAAAGTACATCACACGTAGATTCATTTTTAAAAATATTGTTTGCAATCGCGCCTGTACGAATAAAGTCAATGTAATGAACGTTTTCAGGAAGTACGGTTAAATCACTCCAGCTTTTTACTAATTCAGTAAATTGGTCTGAAAATCCCCAAGCTTTAGTAACCTCAGCCCCAATATTACTTGAAAGCTTAACAATTGCTTGTTGCAAAAAAGTAGGATTAGCAAAAACATCGGGATGATTTTCAGCTTCAGTTAAAATAGGTAAAACACCAATAGAATGTACTAAAGCGGCAAGAGTTAATTCATCTAACGACAAAGAGCTATGCTTATTTTTTTGTTTATAGAAAGTCATTAAGGCAATAGCAACTGCTGCCACATCAATGGTTTTTTCCCATGATTTTTTTAAATACATAGATACAATTTTGTTTTTAGAAACGAATACTTGTTCTAATGCCATCGCAGTTGCAATGCTTTTAATTTGCCTCAACCCGATACGTGTAACGGCTTGATTAACTGTTTCAACTTTTACACTACGGCCAAGTAAAGGGCTATTCGCCACTTTAATCATACCTATTGAAAGTGCAGGGTCTTGGGCAATAACTTCACTCATCAAAGCCAAATTAACATCAGGATCATCGGCTATTTCACGCACTTTAAGCGCTATTTTAGGTAAAGTGGGTAATACTAATGCGTTTTGTTTGATCTTTTCGACTAAAATTGTATATAGCGCGTTTTCAGTTCCCATAGATTGACCTCTAATTTTTATTAAGTACAACTTTAACTTAGCACATTTTTATTAAACTGATAGTTAATTAGTTAAAAAAGGTTAACTTTTTCAACTAAGTACCGATGCTATTAAATAGCCAATATTTTGTTACTAATGCAGATGTTATTCACTAATAATTTTTTAAGCAATACGTTATAATAGCGCTAAATTTTAGTTAGTGTATCTATTATAGGAAGTTTATGTTGAAGTTATGGTTTTGCTTTTTTACCTTGGCTTTTGTCGGTAAAATTTATGCAAGCAATATAACCGTATCGATGTCTGAAAACCTACCTGAGGATGTTAAAAATAACATAAATGCGTATTTAGGCGAGTTGCCTAACGACGAACCATCAAGAATTTCTTTTGTATATTCTGTTAAAGCAAATACCATAAAAGCTTTGCAAGCTTTGGGGTATTATCGTTCTGAAGTTAATACTACCCTTACAAAAAACAAAACAAATACTCCTTGGCAATTGGCAATAGACATTCAACTTAAAGACGTGACCCTAGTTGACTCTGTTGATGTAAATATAACAGGCCAAGCACAACAAGATGCCATGTTTACAACGTTAACGGCAAATCTCGCACTTAAACCCAAAGATCCTTTAAATCATGGTCGTTATCAAAAAATAAAATCTGATATTGTTGCCCTAGCTTTACAACGTGGCTATTTTGACGGCTATTTTGATAAATCTCAAATAGCGATAACGCCTGAAAATAAAGCTAAGGTTTCGCTTAGTTACATGAGCGGACAACGCTATAAATTTGGCAAAGTAAGTTTCTTCAATAATACCGTAGACCAAGATTTTATTAATAAATTAGTGCCTTTTAATTACACGGACGATTATGAAGTAGCCAAACTACAAAAATTTCAAAACAACTTAGAAAAAACTCAATATTTTAGTAATATAGTTATTGTACCTAATCAAGAAGATCCTTCCGCAATAAAAAATAAACTGGTACCAATTCAAGTCAGTTTAAAAGAAGCTAAAAAGCATTATTTTGACATAGGTTTTGGTTACGCGACAGATACTGAATTTAGGATTTCAGGCGGTTGGAGGACACCATTAGTTAACAAATATGGGCATCGACAAGAAACTCAAATAAAATATTCCCGAATCAATCCCACTGGGCGCTTCACTTACTCTATTCCACTTGATGGTTCATTTGACAATATTATTCAATTTAGGTTGCTGTTAGAAAATAATGATTATGGTGGCATTGAGAGTAATCATTGGTCTTCGCGAGTCAGCAAAATAAATACAGAAGAGCTATCAAATTCAGAATATTACGTTCGTTACTTACATGAGCAATGGGACGAAGTGGCACATCTGAATAAAATTAATGATGTTGCTGATTATTTTTTATTTGGGTTTAGTTGGTCTACTACTCGCAGAAGTGGCAGCTTAATTGACCCAAGCGATGGATTTAGCCAATTTTATAATATAGAAGCTACCCATACTGATATATCGTCTGAAGCAAGTTTCGTAAAACTATATGCTAATTGGCGTTATATAAAAACTTTAAAGCCAAAACACCGAATTGTCACCCGTGCTGAATTAGGCTACACCTTAATTGATTCAAGCAGTACCAATGCAGGGGAACTTTCTCCCTCGTTACGTTTTTTTGCTGGCGGCGACCAAAGTATTAGAGGTTTTGCTTATCAATCTGTAGGCCCTACTCGGCAAATAATTAATCCTGATAACTCCATTAGAGATATTGTTGTTGGTGGCAATCGTTTAGCGGTAGCAAGTATTGAATATCAATATTATTTTACTCCTGAAATTAGAGGAGCGATATTTGCTGATATGGGGAGTTCATTTGATAAAGGGTTTAAAAGAAAATACTCTGTAGGTCCTGGTATTCATTATATATCACCTATTGGGGCAATTAAGCTTGATGTAGGTTATACCCTAAGTGAAGATAAACCTTCATGGCGTTTACATTTAAATTTGGGGGCTGAATTATAATGAATCAACCTACATCTGAAATCAAACCAACAGTTGAATCCAAAGTTAAACCTAGACATTTACTTCGTAAAATAACGGCTTTTTTTGCTATTTTTTTTACCTCTATACTTTGCATACTTGCCATTATTTATAGTAGCTCATGGGGAGCTCATGGTAGTTTATCCATCATCAATAAGTTTTTAGATGTGGACTTAACCTATAAAAGCGGTACGTTTTCTGAGGGTATTGAGTTTTCTAATATTGCTTATAACAATGATGATATTAACTTTGAAGCGACGCAGGTAAAATTAAAATTTCACTTACGATGTTTATGGCAAAAACAACTATGTGTTAATACATTGATCATTAAGGATTTATCATTAAAAATAACATCAACAACTGAACCAGAGATAAAACAAGATTTTAAGCTGATTGATATGCCATTAGCCATTAATATAAAAAATATTAATGTACAAAAAGCTACGGTGCAACTCACTGACCAATTAATTGAGCTTTATAACTTTTCATCAGCCATTGATATCAAAAAAAGCACTTTCACTTTTAACAACCCTTCATTAAAACACGTGTTAGTCAATGCCTCTAACAATCAAGAAACAGCGGTTAAAAATAGCACTGATGAAGCCGCACTTACGTTACCCGAAATTAAGTTACCCCTACGATTAAATATCAACAATTTAACGTTAGATAAGTTTTCACATAATCTGTTACCCGAAGAAAGTTTAGTGACTACGCTACGCGATATTAAAATCGGGTTGTCATGGTTTAAAAGTGATATTTCCCTTAATTTATTAAACTTACATTATGATGTTGGTTCAATAAATCTAAAAGGTAAAATTTTATTAGCTGAAAACTATCCTCTTGAAATGCAATTAACTCATCAATTAATCAATAACCCTTATTGGTCTGAAATTAATAACTCAGAATTTGTGGTGAATGCAAAAGGTGATTTGTCTCAACTCTCTGTAAAATTTACCAGTAAAGGTAGCCTAGTCGCTACAGGCAACGGAAACATTAATCTCACAAGTAAAAAGTTACCCTATAAAATAAATATACAAGCCGACAAAATTCCTTTATATGATGCAATAAGTGAGCATTTACATCCTTCGGCATTATCTTTAGTCTCTGAAGGTGATTTAAATAATCAAACGCTTTCGTTAAGTAGTAAATTAAATGGTTTAGGGTATAAAAATGCTAACGCTATTTTAAAAATGAGCCATAGTGCTTTAGATGAAAATGTAGCTAAGAAATTGGCAAGTACAGCTACAACCATAGATAAAACTGCAACAAAAACTTTAACTAAAACGTTGGCAAAGCAATTACCTAATAACGTTACTAAGGCCTTACCTGAAACTTTCGCTAAAAGCGAAATAACCCTTGATGAACTAAGCCTTAATGATGCTAATAACCATCTAAATGTTAAAGGTAATGTTTTAATTAATAACCAACCACATTGGCATTTAAATATTAACTCAACGGGTTTTACTCTACCTAAACTATCTCTTAAAGACACTCAATATCAATACCTTGAAAAATGGGTGTCGGGTCGAATACAAGGTAATATTAATACCACCGGTATTTACGATAAAGAAAATTCATCGATCAAACTAACCAATACGCATTTAAGCGGTAAAGTTAATAATATTCCTTTTGAAGTGTCTGGCGAGATTGATTTAAATCAAAATTTGCAGCTTAAACCCAGTACATTAAAATTATTAGTACATGATGCTATGATTAATATTTCAGGCTATAGCGATAACGAATGGCATATTACAGGCAATATTGAAGTACCTGATGCGTCTAAATTTCAATCTGACATAAATGGCAGTTCATCAACGCGAATTGATATTATTGGAGGTTTAAACTCTCCTAATATTTTATTTAAAAATAATATTAAAGGTTTTTCGTATAATGCCATATCGTTGTCTGATATGACTTTACAAGGTGTTTATTCACCTTTTGATCAAAATAAAATAGACGCGCATATCAAAAGTAAAAGTATTAGCTTATCAACTATCGAACTAACACAACTCAACGCAAAAATTAATGCTGATAATGAACAACAAACATTAGATGTTAACTGGGACGGTGATTTTAAAAGTCAGTTTTTACTTAACGGACAACTCAATAAAAACACACTTAATTGGGTTGGTGTTGTTGCAAATGCTGAATTTAATTACTTGAGTCACCAATGGCGACCTGATAACGATATTATTATCGACTATAAAAATAAATCACAAAAAATATCTTTAAATAAACATTGTTGGGAAAACCAGGGGTTAAATTTAGAAAATAATCAACAGGCTGTGCAAGGTCTCACCCTTTGTTTACCTAAGGTAGCTACATTTTCAGACTCAGGTAAAATACCATTAACAGTGCAGTTAGATACTCAGTATTTTAATGGCACATTAATACCTAATGACTTACTAATTAATACCAACATAGAGGGCAATGCACTTTTAACGTGGACGCCAAATGCCGCATACAATGTAACAGGTAATTTAGACATTTTAGCGGGGAAAATCTTGCTTGATGAGAAACAAGTAGATATACCAATCAAAGTGCTTAGTGCCTGGGATCATGGGCAAGTAACGTTTAAAGTAAATAATAATTTAGCACAAATAAATCTAAGCCTAGAGCCTGATAAAAAAAATAACACACGTGCTAATAACGACTTCTACTCAAGCATCAATGTAGCAGGTAAAATAACGTTAAAAGGCGATTACCCATTAACAGCAAATATTGACATCAATAATTTTAATCTGCGACCTTTTCAATCAATAAGCCATGAACTTACCTCTTTAGAAGGTATTTTAAACGCGAAGATTAATGTAAGCGGCTACCTCGAAAATCCTAAAATTAACGGTAACATCAAGTTACTTGATGGTCGTTTTAAATCATTAAAGAGCCCTAATGTAATGAACGATGTAAAAATTAACATATCATTACTTGATACCTACGCCAAGCTCGACGGTACATTTAATATAGATAAAGACAAAGGTGAACTTAGCGGAGATGCTAAGTGGCAAAAAGAGAAGGAATTGAATTTACTTATCAATTCCGAACGATTATCCATAATGGTTCCCCCGCAAATTGAAGCGACGTTCGCCCCAAAAATAAATGCAAGGTTAACGCCCAGCAGCCTAAAATTATCTGGTCAAGTAAACGTTTTAGATGGAATTTTACGCATTATAAATCTGCCAGAAGGGAGTATTGAACTTACCAATGATGTAATTTTTGTAGATAGACAAGGTGATGAAATTGTTAAAGAAAAAGACTTCACTATTGAGTCTGATATTAAAGTATTCATCAACGAGGCTTTTCAATTAACGGGGCAAGGCTTTAACGGTAATTTATCTGGCGATTTACGTGTACAACATAGTAACCAACAACCTTTACAACTTTTCGGTAATTTAAGTATTCCTGACGGTCGCTACCATGCTTATGGACAACGTTTGCAAATAGAACGCGGAAAAGTATCTTTTAATGGACCATCAGAAAATCCACATATCGATATTAAAGCCACAAGAACTATCCCCAAAGAAAATATAAAAGTAGGGGTTGAAATTAAAGGTTTAGCCAATGCATTATCACTAAAACTTATTTCATCACCCACTTTATCGCGCGCACAAATATTGTCGTACCTATTGAGAGGTCAAGGTTTAAAAAGCGATGCACCCGACGATTCTGGTATCGGTGTAGCCTTAGGGGCAGCATTGGCAAATTATTCAGGTATATTAAAACAAGTTGAAAAATTACCCCTGTTAAATAATGTTGAAATTGGAGGTGATAGTAACCAAGTTTCCATCGCTGGATATGTAGGAGAAAGGATCTATCTAAAATATGGTGTAGGAGTAAATGAACCTGTAAACGAGCTAACTGTTAGGTTGTTTTTAATGAGCCGATTATGGTTAGAAACCATTTCAGGCTTAGAGAAATCGGTAGATATTTATTATTCATTTGATACCGACTAAAGAAGTGCGACATATTTTAGTTGAGTCGTAGTCTAATTGAGGTAACGTTTAGTTAAAACAGATCTTAGTACAGGTAAATGTTAGTATTTCATGCTTGGCGCCTTTATGACTACATGGCTATGTAACGTTATAATACGTGTATTTATCTTTATAATACGTTTATTTAATAGAAAGTTGGCAATGTGGTTTACAATAGTCTAATGCTGTCTAATATTGCATAGTGTAAACAGTGTCATCTCATGTATTTAATGTAGCGTTTTAAATGGATTTGAGAATACTATTAAATAATTTTTAAAAAACTCAATAATTATGGGTGATACTTTTACCCGCATAAACCTAAAAACAAGCTAACTAATCTATTGAATTAACCTTACCTTTGGTTAAACTATTTTACTCAGTATGCTATTAAGGCGCCTGTCTGCATTGCTTGTATGGACGCAGATACTCTTTTTTTTCGGCAAAAACGTATTTTTTACTTCCAAAAACCGGTTATTTCCAAAGAAAAACGCCTTGATATCCACTTGAAGATACCATTGAGCTGATTGTCTTTAACACTCAAGTACACCAAATCTTTTTTTATAACCCCTCTTAATCAGGTCACAGTTTAAAGCAAAGTTCAGGGTATAGTTCAAAGCACAATTTATACCGATATAGGTGCTTTAATGGCAGGATGAAATTGATAATCAATTAACTCAAAATCATTAAAAGTAAAATCAAAAATATTTTTTACTTTAGGGTTAAGTTTCATTATTGGCAAAGGTAAAGGTTTTCTAGAAAGTTGTTCTATAACTTGTTCCATGTGATTTGAATACAAGTGAGCATCGCCAAAAGTATGTACAAAATCACCAAATTCTAAATCACATACTTGTGCAATCATCATAGTGAATAATGCATAGCTAGCAATATTAAATGGAACACCTAAAAATATATCCGCACTGCGTTGATAAAGCTGACACGATAACTTGCCATTTAACACATAAAACTGAAACAATGTATGGCAAGGCGGTAAAGCTTGTTTACCTATTGCTGCATTTTCAGAGGGTGAGATTGACGTATCAGGTAGTAATGCAGGATTCCACGCAGTGATAATATGACGCCTTGAGTCTGGGTTAGTTTTAAGATCATGAATGAGCTGTGTAAGCTGATCAATAGTTTCACCACTAGCAGCAGGCCAATTACGCCATTGCACGCCATATACAGGACCTAAATCTCCCTCTTCGGTTGCCCAAGCATCCCAAATTTTAACGCCATTCTCTTTCAGGTAAGCAATATTTGACTCGCCTTTTATAAACCATAGCAATTCGTGAATAATAGATTTTAAATGACATTTTTTTGTAGTAACTAGCGGAAAACCTTTCGATAAATCAAACCGCATTTGATATCCAAAAACACTGCGTGTTCCAGTGCCTGTTCTATCAGATTTGTCTACGCCGTTGTCGTACACATGTTGCATTAAATCTAAGTATGCTTGCATAAAAGTCCTTTCAAAATAACCTATTTATGTAGTCAGTATATCATTTAAGATGCTGGCTTTAGTGGGAATTAATTCCAATTGAATTAATGGTATAACATGAGCATCTTTATTAGTAACGCTATAATAATAGATTATTTATTACTTAGCTAATATTTGAATCAGCTCATTTTGTTGTTAAACAAAAACCATTTTAAGCGCAACAAGTAATAAGAAAAACGCAAAGAAACGCTTTAATGTTTTTACGGGGAGTTTGTTTGCATATCGCACACCTAAAGGGGCAAAAAAAGTGGAAGTAATTGTAATTGCAATCAAAGCAGGTAAATAAACATAACCGATGCTCCATGGCGGTAAGTGGCTCGTACCAATACCTGAAATAATATATCCTGCCGTACCAAAAGCAGCAACTAGTGCGCCACAGGTAGTTGAAAGACCAATAGCGTAACGCACTGAAACACCAAAAATGGTTAAAATAGGAATTAAAATAACAGCGCCCGAAATTCCCATTAAGCTAGACAATATTCCGCAGGCATAAGCAATAATAAAAATAATTACATCATTCGGTAAAGGTCGTGTTTTAGTTACTCTAATTGATAAAAGCATATAAACTGATAATACACTGACCGCTACTGCAAAGATGGTTTTTAATAACGAAACCGATAAAAGATCAGCCACTAATGCACCACTCAAGGAACCTAATGAAATAGCGACAATAAATTTTTTAGTGAGTGCCCAAGGAATGTTGCTATTTTTATAATGAGCTAGTGTAGATGAGGAAGATGTAACAACAATTGAACACAATGAAGTACCTAAAGCTAAAGGCATAGCAACATCCATAGGGATAGCTAATTTAGGTAACAAATAAACTAACGCAGGAACAATAATAAGCCCACCGCCAATACCCAACAAACCAGATAAAAAGCCGACGATAATGCCAATAAAAACACAGGATAAAAGAAGAATACTTAGCATACTGCTCTAAACTCGCTTTTTAGTTGTGTAAGTGAAATTTTGAAAGGGCTATATAAATTGAAGCCTTCAAGATGCGAAATGATCAAGTATTAAGTAGCATGGTCCTCATCAAGTTTATAATAAATTGACTTACTAAACCCAAACTTAGTTTTAGACCCGAACTTAGTTATTAATCTGGCGTTACATACCGGCACGTACAAAGCCACCTAACCCTAATAGTTCTAACTGTTCTCTCATATAATCATGTACTTGCTTAGTAGTACTTAGCGATAACACATGGGCTAGAATACTTTTGGCTATATCTGACTCTATATGGCGAATTATCCATTTAATTTTTAAAATATTATGTGGGTTCATGCTCAGTTTATCGTATCCCATCGCTAATAAAAGTATAGCACCGGCTGGCTCACTCGCTAGCTCTCCACATAAACTTAAAGGCACTAAATACTTGCTTGATTGTTCAGCAATCATATTTAAAGCGCGCAATACCGCAGGATGATAAGCATCGTATAAGTCAGAAACTTGTGCATTGTTACGATCAACAGCTAATAAATATTGCGTTAAGTCATTAGAACCAACAGAGAAAAAATCAACTTTACTCGCAAAGTCTTTTAATTGAAAAATAACACCAGGTACTTCTATCATCATGCCTATTTTAGGTTTAGCAAACGTCGATACGCCAGTGATATTTAATTCCGATGAAAGCTCATAATACGCTTGATTAATTAACCGAGTCGCTTCATCAACTTCAGAAATATTTGAAATCATGGGCAACATTATTTGTAAATTGTTATAGCCATAATTAGCTTTGATCATAGCTCTAACTTGTTGTAGAAATATTTCAGGGTGATCAAGCGTGATCCTAATACCGCGCCAACCTAAAAATGGGTTATCCTCAATAATAGGAAAATAAGGTAGTGCTTTATCTCCGCCCACATCCAGGGTTCGCATTGTTACATTTTGGTTAGGGAATGCAGAGAGTACTTGTTGGTATAATAATGTTTGTTGTTGTTCAGAAGGGAAACAACTTTGGTTCATAAAAGGTATTTCAGTACGATATAAACCAATACCCATAGCGCCTATTGAAGCTGAATGCTCAAAACCAGAAGATAAACCCGCATTCATTTGTAACTCAATAGATTTACCATCAAGCGTAATTGAGGGTAATTTTTCAACTTGTTTAACTTTATCTGCTAGCGCAAATTCTTCCGCAATTAAATGCGTGTATTCATTTAACAGTGATTCATTTGGGGCAACGTATAATTCACCACTATAACCGTCTACTATTGCAACTTGCTTGTGTAATTGCCCAAGTGGTATCTTATCTACACCCATAATGGCTGGTAAACCAAGTGCGCGGGCTAATATGGCAGCATGTGAGTTATTCGATCCAGTAAAAGAGATAATTCCTTGCAAGCCAACATGTTGATACTCCGCTAACATAGAGGCAGTAACGTCTTCTGCCACTAGAATAAAATCATTAAGCGGTTCGGTAACCGTGCTATTTTTTTCTAATAAATTAGCTAAAATTCGGTTACCTAAATCTTTTATATCGCTGGCTCTTTCCCGCAAATAAATATCATCAAGCGCTTCAAACTGCACAACGTAACTGTCTACTACTAACTTTAATGCGCTTTGAGTATTCCACCCTTCGTTTATTTTGTTTTCAACTTCAAAGCCGATATTGGCATTACCAAGTAACTGCTTATACATTTCAAAAATGTCTAAACTTTGATCTGATATTACTCGGCTTAACTCTAACGCCATACGTTCAAATTCGTGTCGAGTGTCTGAAATAGCTTGTTTGAAACGTGCTAATTCAGCCTTTACATCTACATGCTTTTCTAAAACAATTGAATTTAATTGTACCGTGGGTTGTATAACAAACAACGAACCAATAGCAACACCAGACGAACCACTTACGCCCTTTAATTGCCTTGAATATTGATTGTTTTTTTCTGTTAAACCGTATCTTACTTCAGCATTAGCAAGTGCCATCGCTAACTGAGCAGAAAGTGTCACTAAAAATGCTTCTTCGTTTTCGGTAAATTGGCGAGATTTTTTTTGCTGTATGGATAAAATGCCTAACACTTTACGCTGATGAATAATAGGCGTACCTAAAAATGCGTTAAGTTCATCTTCTTCTACAATGGGAGTTTTAATAAATTTGGGATGATTATGCGCATTAGAAATATTTAAAAGCTCTTCACGTTGCCCAACTAACCCCACTAAACCTTCTGAAAAACCAATACGGGTATTACCTAATGCAACTTTAGCTAGGCCATCAGAGGCCATTAATACAAATTGTTCTGTAGCGTAATCGGCTAAATATATTGAACAACAATCAGTATTTAAGGCAGTTTTCACCTGGGTAACCATGCGAAATAATGCGTTTTCTAATTCAGCGTCCTGACTAAATTCAAGTACAATGCGGCGTAAAGTGGTTAACATGAATCTCCTTATTTATAACTAGTAATAATTAACACTTTTAATGCAATGTTTAGGTACAAATATAAAGAAGTGTAGTGTTTTAGATAAAAATAGCCTACATACACCTGTTACCAATAAAGAGTCTAATTTTAGAGTATCTTAGTTGGGAACGAATATAAAATAAGCTATCAAATATAACATAATAATAATCAGGTTCGACGTTTACGCCGATCTGAACGATACGTGGGTAATGCCTGTAACGAAAATTCTTTCATTACCTTTCTATACACCTCTCGTTTAAATGACACTACCTGCCTAACTGGATACCAATAACTTACCCATCTCCAATCATCAAATTCAGGATGTTCTGAATGTAGTAAATCTACAGATGACTCTTGAGACGTTAGCTTTAACAAAAACCACTTCTGTTTTTGCCCAATACATAACGGCTTACTGTCGTGTCTAATTAAACGTTTCGGTAATTTATATCTAAGCCAGTGTTTAGTCGAAGCAACAATTTTTACATGCTCAGGATTTAATCCCACTTCTTCGTGAAGTTCCCTGTACATTGCTTGTTCTGCTGATTCACCCTTATCAATACCACCTTGTGGGTATTGCCAAGAATGTTGACCATAACGTCTTGCCCAGAATACTTGTCCCCTATCATTGATTATTACTATGCCGACATTGGCTCTGTAGCCATCAGCATCGATCAAAGGAGCTCCCGACAAATTTTCAATAGTTAATTGATTCTTCCACACAAACGACTTTTGAGCAAATAAAAATTTCACCTAATTCCAGTCATTTAGCTTAGGGGCTGTTGATCTTTCAGGTTTATTTTTACAGCTATTAGTTTGGTTTTTGTAAAAGGCATCGTGATTGACGTATGGTCATTTCACATAAAATGGTGATAACGCCGTAGAAATACCAAACTAATACTCCCAAGGATTCGTTTAAAAGCGATTTATACCAATTGAAATAATGCATGCACTCATTTAATTGTTATACGATAATAGATAAAAGTAACTAAGCGGCTAACTCCAATTAACACTATCATTTCAAACAATATCCCAAAAAATGAAAATGCTTTACTTGAGCGTGCCTATGCCTTATCGGGTTTAACTTTAGGTGAAGTTGCAAAGCATGAGGGAATTAAAGTACCTAAAAACTTAAAAAAAGAAAAAGGCTGGGTAGGCTTACTACTTGAAAAAATACTCGGTGCGAGCGCCGGTTCAAGACCAGAGCCTGACTTTCCTCACTTAGGTATTGAATTAAAAACCTTACCCATTAATAGAGCTGGTAAACCCTTAGAAACCACGTTCGTGTGTGTAACACCACTTAAAGATTTAGTCGGAGCGACATGGCAAAACAGCCACATTAAAAATAAGCTAGCACGCGTATTATGGGTGCCCATTATTGCCGAGCGCTCAATGCCCGTTACCGAGAGAATAATAGGCACTCCATTTATTTGGAGCCCAACTCCTGATGAAGAAAAGTTAATGGCCATGGACTGGCAAGAATTAACCGACATGATTGTACTTGGTGAGGTAGAAAAAATTACAGGTAGGCATGGTCAAGTACTACAAATAAGACCAAAGGCAGCCAATAGCCAAGCAAAAACTCAAGCCATTGATAAATACGGACAACCTTTTATGACCTTACCAAGAGGATTTTATTTAAAAACGAATTTTACTCACCAATTAATAAAAAATCATTTACATATTAATTAACCACCTATTGGTAAACTTTTATGTATTGATACCTCTTGACCAAAGCTAACACTTGAATGAGCAGGCACACTAACAGGTTTTGTATTTGCTGCTTCTAAACATACATATTCTTTCTCACCATTTGGGTGTAAATCTTTCATATTATCCGCGGTTTCTTTGCCAGGATTCCACAATACCCATTGGTTTGAGTCAAAAGCGCGCACTTTAATAATACGTTGCCATTGAGTATCAACAATATCTATAGTGCTATTTGATTTATAAACTCGATCAATTTCACCTTCACAGTTATTTAACGTTGAAATGTTATTGTATGTGCCCGATAGCTTGTCAAAATAAGGTACGTCAGATAATTGATCAATATGAGTATGCTTAGGATCACCTACCGCAAAATAGCTGTGCAATGCGCCGGTATACTCAACATCGCTTGCCGATTTATTAATGATAATAAATTCTTGAGAAAAAGATTTACCAAACACAAGCTTTTGTTTTAATTCGTAAGGGATATCCCATACCGGCGTTTGGTTTTCACCTTGTTGGATCAAAGTAATTTTAACCGACTCTTCGGTTATTTCAATATTATCCACTTGCCAAAGTGTCGTTCTAGCAAAACCATGATTAGCAATAGCCGAGACTTCATCTTGGCTTAGATCTTTATCTTTAGTATGTTGAAATAAATCTTCTTCATAACCACCAAACCAAGGAAAACATAACGGAATGCCACCGCGAATACCTTTATTATTCCCAAATAATGTATCTTCACTTATCCAAAAAACAGGTTGTTGATCTACAGGTTGCCACGTTAAGACTTGACCGCCATATAAACTAATAGATGCTTGGCAAAATTGATGATCTATGTGTAGTCCTTGTGTTTCAGTTAGCGATTCTTTGTCAGAAAAAACAGTCGTTTTTACGTGACCAAATTCATTTTTTAGTAAAACTTTTGCAGACATGCTACCTCAATTAAATATATTGGATAATTATGATTATTTTAAAGGATAAGAATAAGGTGTTAAAGCTAATAAGCAGATTAAAAATATTTTAATTTAATGATTTGATAGTTAATTAGCTAGACAATGATTTTCTGGAATTTATATAAAGAGGTAAGAAAATAAAAACGGAAAAATGAGAATAGTAAAATCCAAATAATGATTAATCAAGATCGTTTAGTGGCCAAGAAACGATATAATCTTCAAAATCTACCACACTAACATCGCTATCTTTGACTATTTTACCGCGAACCGACATGCCAGCATTGTGCATAGCAGATTTTTTACCTTTATTGAGCAGAGGGTGCCAAGATGGAACACCACGACCTTCTTGTAATCTGCGGTAAGTACAACTGGGTGGCATAAAAAAAACACCGTCTAAGTTTTCTTGCGTTAAACGCACACAATCAGGAACTAGAGTGGTTCTTTGTTCATACTTGGTACATTGACATGACTTTTCGTTTAAAAGAAAACAGGCGATATTAGAGTAATGAATTTGCTCACCGGCTTGAATATGAGTGGTAGGTAATAACTCTGTGGTTTCATCAGTATTATCATCATCTATAAATTTATTTAGGCAACATTTAGCGCAACCGTCGCATAAAGACTCCCATTCAGGGCGCGTCATTTCTGCTAAGGTTTTGGTTTCCCAAAAAGGAGCCGTGGTATTTACGACTCTGTTTTGCGCTTTTTTAGGCATAAATTATTTTCTCAACTTTATTTAATAACGTTATTTTGCATTGTTCGGTTTTGCCAAATAAACTTAGGGGCTGTTTATCTTTCGAGTTTGATTTTTGTTCAATTTAAAAGCGTTTTAATCACAGGTTTTACGTTCCAAACAAAACCTAACTACCTGCGTCCACTACCTGCGTCCATGCAGGTAAAGCAAACGTTTTTAGCAAAGTATTCTATGTCATAAATGTTTAACGAAGAGTAAATCGCTTTTAAATGAATCCTTGGACAGCATTAGTTTGGTATTTCTACGGCGTTATCGTCATTTTATGGGGAATAACCACACGTCAATGACGATGCCTGGTACAAAACCAAACTAATAACTGCAAAAACATATCTGAAAAATCAACAGCCCCTAGTATTTGTTTGATATTATTTTACCGGAGGAAACTTTATACGATCAGACAAGTGCCCGACTGAAGTTACAAAGTAATAACTTAAATTCCAATGCATTAGGCTTTTATAGTTATTGTAAGCTAAATAGGCGCGTCCATTAGCATCGTCAGGAAAAACCAAAGCCGCGGTAACATCGGCTTTAGGTAAATTAGTGCCATCGGTGCGTCTTATACCTAGGTCTTGCCATTGTGCGAGAGTTTTCTCGGTTTTACTCCACGCTTTTAACCAATTAGCTCTACTACCAGTATTTTTGGGAATGGCTAAGCTGATATCAAAATTGTCGGGTAATTTAACTTGTCTGCCCCAAGTGAGTTCATCGCTCCATCCTTCTTTTTTCAAATAATTTGCCATTGAAGAAAACACATCAGCATGGTTATCCCAAATATCTTTTTTGCCATCGCCATCGCCATCTACCGCGTAGCTTAAAAATGAAGTCGGCATAAATTGATTTTGTCCCATTGCTCCGGCCCAAGAACCTTTCATGTTATCAATAGAAATATGACCTTCTTCTAAAATAGTTAATGCAGCCCATAATTGTTTTTTAAAAAACGCTTCTCTTCGTCCTTCATACGCCATGGTTGATAAAGCAGAAATAACATTATAATTACCCATTATTTTACCAAAGTTGGTTTCAAGACCCCATAATGCAACGATAAAACGCGGCTGAACACCATATTTATTAGCTACCGTATTTAATAGCTTTTCATGCTTTTTAAATTCGTCCCGAGCGCGGTTAATTTTCCAATTAGGTACACGCTTAGGTAAATAAGTGTCTAATGTTTCAACATTTTCAGGTTGGCTTTTATCAGCACTGACTGCGCGTTTATGAAAAGTTACCTTGGCAAAGCTGCTTTGAATAATTTCAGGCGAGTAGCCCTTTTCTGATGCTTCTTTTTTTATGGCTTGAATGTAGGTTTCAAAACTTGGTTTTGCTTCAATTACATCATTAATATTGTTGGCTGCAACATAACCACTGCAAATAGCAGTTCCACTTAGCATAAACTTAAACACAAAAGAACTTACCTTTGCACTAATAGGTTTTGGCTTTAACGAGACTGATTTTAACGACATTAGTTTTAACAACATAGTATTAAATGATACTAAATTGGATGATAGATTTGAAAAGAGTGAGACATTTTGCACAATAGAGATCCTTTTATTGATGACTTTGCTGAGTTTTTTTCATGTCAGCTTTGTGTTGATCAAGTAAGTTTTCTTCCGGTGGCGGCAGTTGTAAATAGTAACCTTGTCCGGTTAGATCCTCTTTTACTTTATCAATATCCGAAATAGCTAATGTCGACTTTGAAGCAAGGTTCATCACGGTAACCAAAATAGGTGTTCCAAATACCAGCATTAAAGATTCTGGCACCGCTGAAAAATCGTTACGATTTTTAACAAATAAATATGTTTGAGCTTTTTTAGGGCTTTTATAAATTGTACACAACATAACTAACCTAAAATTAAACCTAAAATTGTTGAAAATATATGTGAGTAACCCAAGTTAAACACGGAATAATAATCAAAGAGTGAATATATCACGTCAACCTCCATGTTTTCATTGTGATTAACATAAAAACATAAGATATTTTGTAACACAGTTGAGCTAATTTATTTTGCCTGTTAACAGTGTACTTTATTACTACATTAAGCTTTTTACTTAAAATCATTATTAGCAAAGGCTTGTAGCTTTTTACCAAATAATTCGAAACGCCAGCCGTATAAAATATCAATTATATTTTTATCTTTGTCAGCATTATTTATTTTAAAATGCCAACTTAAAAAATGATTAATTTGTTTTTTAGAGGCCAGATTTTCAGGTAACAAATCGGCATCTTTTGCTGCTTTAATAATAAAAGTTTTTACCTGTTTGAAAATTTGCTTGTAAGCAGGGTAATCATCCAATCGGGTAACTTTTTCAGGAAATTCATTTTCAGGTATTTTATTGGCTTTGTTCAGCACCTGTAACATGGCTTTACCTTTGTGCTTTATGTCTAAAACCTCAACACCTTCAATGCCAATCATAGCGCCAACACTAATAGGATCACGTTGAGCGATGGCGATTAATGTGTGATCTTTAGCAATAAAACCTAGCGGTAAATCTCTTTTTTGAGCTTGTTGATAACGCCATGCTGCCAAATATTTTAATGCATTAAGCTGTTTAGCATTAAGCTTCCAGTTCATTTTAATGTTTAGGTACATTAATTCGCCGTCAATAGGCGTAAATTTACGTTCAATCATTAATTGTGTTTCTTGCTGTGCTGCAGCTATCCAACCGGCATCAACAATCAACTTAAAAATTTTAGGATAAATTTGATGTAAATATTCAACATCGGCCTCAGCATAAGTTTTTTGACGTTCAGTTAACGGGCGTTTGATCCAATCTGTTCTAGATTCTGACTTGTCTAGTTCAACCCCGGTAAAATGCTGGACCATAGCGGCATACCCTAATGATAAACCATGACCTAAAAATGCCATCATAATTTGGCTATCAATCAAGTTTACTGGTTTACAGTTAGCTGCGGTTAAAAATACTTCTAAATCTTCTGAACACGCATGAAGTACTTTAACTATTTGCTCATTGGTTAATAACGCCCAAAAAGGTGATAAATCATCAATAGTGACAGGGTCAATCAACGCTATAACTTCGCCATCACTGATTTGTAACAAACCTAATTTCGGGTATAGAGTACGGGTGCGTACAAACTCGGTGTCAATTGCTAATAATGTAGATTTTTCTAGTTTCTTACACAATTCAACTAAAGTAGCGTAGTCTTGAACGTACTGCCTTTTTATTATTTTTTTCACATGAAACCTTGATAATAATGAGCTAATACCAATTGAATTAATGAATTGATCACTTAGCGATAATTGAAAGATTTATAAGCACAGATTTTACGTTCCAAACAAAATCTAAGTACATACATCCATGTATGCAAGGCATTGATTGAGAGAATGGTTATTCTTGGTACATCTCCTGCGTTACCCTATTATCCTACATCCATGTAGGAACCTTTTCAATATCAATAACGACGCTTATAAGCCTTTAAAAATCGCCCTTGGGAGCTCATTAGACAACTGCATCATTTTTATCTGTTTTTTGATTTTGACGTATAGAGTGAACGAGTTTGGGACAAATTATACGTGCGTCATGCCCTAAACAACTCGCTTTTTGTGTCCAGTAATGAGAAGTGCTACATGCTTCAAAAACGACTATCGCT
>Ga0209303_1000395_pt1 | contig 34507 bp, 18 predicted proteins | sample SidtaG_3_FD_187449 | JGI IMG/M metagenome (GOLD analysis project Ga0209303, IMG submission 187449) | Marine algal microbial communities from Sidmouth, United Kingdom - Sidmouth_Asex1 metaG (SPAdes) (version 2) | ecosystem: Host-associated > Algae > Red algae > Unclassified | place: Sidmouth...
CAAGAAAGCTCCTCCCAAACTCATAAGGTGCGTTAGCACCGACTCCGTTTATACGCACTAACGGGGTCGGTACTAACGTACCTCTAATGCCACGAACTTATGATACATTCAAACAAATTAAAGTTCCCCTAATATTTTACACACTCAAATAATAACTTCACGATTTGGGCGGCTTCTTTTGTGCTTATTTTTCCCCTTGAAAACAGTTATTTATCCAGATAAACGCCTATTTCCAAGAAGAAAACTAAGCACAAAATAACCTCGTCGAAATCATGAACTTATTTTTTTATCGTTACTTAGTGAAACATATAATAAAAATAACAATTCATACGGGTAGATTATTTTTTCGTCTTCCCTTAGTAATTATCGGCATTTTAAGTGTTTCCGACCGCAGAGCGGTCGCACCCTTTTAGAGCCTTAATGTAGAATTAGGAATTTTCCTAATTTTTGAGAACATAAGCAAGGATGAAAATGTCTGATAAACGATTCGCAATTGTAGATATAGAAACAACGGGCGGGAAGCCCGGACCGGATAGAATCACGGAAATTGCCATCGTACTATACGATGGGCAGGAAGTTATTGATAGCTTTGAATCGCTGGTCAATCCTGAACGTAGTATTCCGTACAATATTTCCCGAATGACGGGTATTACCAATGAAATGGTTGCAGAAGCCCCGAAATTTTATGAAGTTGCCAAACAGGTTGTTGAGATGACGCAGGGCGCGATATTTGTGGCGCATAATGTTAGTTTTGATTATAACTTCATCAAGCACGAATTTCAACAATTAGGCTATGTATTTCGGCGGCGAAAACTGTGTACGGTGCGCCTTAGTCGCAAGGTATTTCCCGGTTTGCGCTCCTATAGTTTGGGGAATCTCATCAAACATTTTGGCATAGAAGTCACTGACCGTCACCGCGCTATGGCGGATACGCTCGCCACGGTCGAACTCCTCAAAAAAGCCTTGTACCAAGACGAAGAAAATACTTCGGACGATATGGTTAACCTCGGCGTTAGTGAAACCCGTCTGCCGCCAAATATCACGCTTAATCAACTCCACGACCTCCCCGAAGCCTGCGGCATTTATTATTTTTACGACGAAAATGGTGACGTTATTTATGTTGGTAAAAGCCTGAATATCAAGAAACGAGCAATGCAGCATTTCGCCGCACAGACCGCCAAAGCGACCAAAATGCAGCGTGTCATCCACGATATTAGCTACGAACTCACGGGCAGCGAACTTATCGCGCTGCTTCTCGAAGCTACAGAAATTAAACGAATTTCTCCGCGATTCAACTCTGCACTACGGAATCGTAATCTGAATTGGTGCATTCATCGTTATACCAACGAAGGAGGCTATACTTGCTTTACTCTTGCCAAAACCGGCAAAAAGAAAGCTGCCGGATTGGATATTGTGGCGCGCTTTTCTCGCTCCGCGATAGCTAAAAGTATGATGAGGAATCTTGTTCGTAAATTTGAATTATGTGCTTGTTTGTGTGAATTAGAATCGGGTGGTGATGCTTGTTTTCAGCAGCAAATAGGGCAATGTTGCGGCGCAGCTCAAGGCGATGAGGATAAGGATTCTTATAATGAACGTGCCGACCTTGCTGCTTTGGCATTTCAGCGTATATTTGACTTCGATATGTGTATCATCGCCGAAGGTAGAACGCCGGAAGAACAATCGGTGGTTTTGGTCGAAGATAACCAATTTGGTGGGTTTGGCTATGTGGATAAAAGCGAGGCACAGTCGATGGAAGACCTCAAATCGGCAGTTAAATCTTATGCACACCACACGGATTATCTGGATATTATACAAGGTTATTTGAGAAAAGGGAAGAATATAAAAGTGATAAAAATAGATTGAACCACTAAGCACACTAAGAACACGAAAGTCGAACTAATGCAGAGAATACTAAAAACTCATTAACTTAATGACAATCAAGTGCTTAAAAGACCTTAGTTTACTTTCGCGTTAATTCGACTTTAGTGTCCTTAGTGCGCTTAGTGGTTTAGTTTTTACCAAAAAAAATTAGGCGGTTTTCTTTTCGTCAGGATACTCAATTCGTACATGATGAATGCTTTTTAATAGCTTTTTCAAAACGCCTTTACAGGTTTCCAACTCATTGAAACTCAGGTTGCAATCTGTAAATTGTTTGTGTTTTATTTTTCCTGCGATTATGTTTTCTACCAAGTCATTGATGGCTTGTTCGGTGGGTTGTTTCATGCTTTTTGCAGCAGCTTCTAAGGAGTCGGCTATCATCAAGATAGCTTCTTCTTTAGTGCGCGGCTTGGGTCCGGGATAACGAAATTTGCTTTCGTCTACTTCTTCGTCGAGATGCTTTTCGAGGTGTTTTCGGTAGAAATATTCTACACGCGTAGTGCCGTGGTGGGTGCGAATGAAATCGGTAATGATTTCGGGTAAACCGGCTTTTTTTGCCATTTTTTCGCCTTTGGTAATGTGTTCGATGATGGCTACTGCGCTGTCAAGGTCGCTGGTTTCGTCGTGCGGATTGCCATTATTTTGATTTTCGATGAAGTTGAGTGGGTGTTGCGTTTTTCCAATGTCGTGGTATAGGGCGGCGACTTTGACCAAGAGGGCATTGGCATTGATGGCTTTGGCGGCAGCTTCGGAGAGGTTGGCGACTTGGAGTGAGTGTTGGAGTGTACCAGGTGCTTTTATGGACATTTCGCGGAGTAGGGGCTTGTCCAAATCGGTAAGTTCGACGAGGGTTATTTCGGATGTAAATCCAAACACGCGTTCTAATAAAGGGATGAGCGGGTAGGCTAAAAGTGTAAGGAAAACGTTGACCAAGAGGTAGAGGTGAACGAGTCCGTGCGGACGAAAGCGGAGGTTCATAATTGAGCCTTCTTCAATGAGTGATAATCCGAAAAATGCTAAGCTATAAACGAGAAGTATGTAGAGCATTGACCGGAAGAAAAGGTTGGTGTAACGGGTGCGTACGTTGGCGAGTATGGCTATGATTCCGGCGAGGATTTGGACGAAAGTGAATTTGTAGCCCAATGGAGATAAAAAACTGACAATCAGAATGATAGTAATGTGTGTAAAGAAAGCCAAGCGTGCATTATGGAAGTTTTTGATGACGACGGGAACGATGCAAAAAGGGATGGCATAGAGCAAGGCACTCATACCCGAATTGATGGAAAGGTAGACGACGAAACTAAAGATAACTATCCACATCAAAATGAAAATCAGCTGGCGTAAATCATCGAAAATATATGGCTCATTCATCCGTAAAAAACCGACAAAAACGCTCATAATCAAGGCGGTGAGCAGGAAGTAACCAAATAGCACCCAGAGTCGATTTTTTTCATTGGTGATGTTTTGTTCGTAAGCACTTTTGAGGGAGAGGAGTTGTTGATTTATATCCTTTTTGATGAGGTTGCCTTTATAGACAATGACATCGCCCTGTCGCACCATATCACGCAAAGGGGTGATTTTTTCGGACATTTCTTCTTCGCGGTGTTTTTGGGTTTGGGCATCATCGTAAATAATGTTGGCAGTGAGCGACTCTTGTAGCGGTTCGGTCAAAAAACCCGGCATTTTCAAGCCGCTTTGGGGTAGTGTATCGATGATAAATTCGGTGGCTTTGCGGTTGTCATAGAAATTTCGTGCAAGGCTTTCTACCGTATTCTTATAGGTAACTCTTATTTTGAATAAATTGCCGCGATTGCGGTGGTCAGAATCAAGTTCGATAACTCCTTTTTTGTATAAAGTCGATAGAACGCTACGCCCAAATTGTTTGTAAGTATCTTGATTTTCAATGACTTCTATCAATGTGGAATCATTGCTCGAATCAATTATCTTTTTTGCCAGCAGTTGGTCAAATTTATTCAAACTTTCTTCGGTCTTCTCTGGTACGCGCTTATAATAGGGGTTAAATTCGGCATTAAAAGCCTCGGTTTCCTGCCGAATCTCTGCCTCCGATTTCAGAATCGCAAAATCAAAGGGGGCTTTCAAATCATCGTATACCCATTGTTGCCCTTCTTCAAAATTGTATTGAAATTTGACATGATTCGGGAATAAAAAACTGATGAATATCACGACCAAAGCGACCAAAAGGTACTTGAAAAAGGTCGGTACGGTTTGTAAAATTTGTTTTGTTCTACTCATAAAAACGGTAAACGGTAAACGGTGGACGGTGGACGGCATGACCGACATTAATCCAATCCGTAATTTTCACGACTGCAATATCTTGAAATATTTCGACAAATTAAATTTTCGAGATTATTCATTTATTTTTTTGAATAAAATATTTCTGAAAATTTTATTTATATCTATCTAAAAATAAACCTTATAGGTTTTTAGAACCTATAAGGTTTATGTGCAATTATCGAATAAACTAACGATTTTGATTCCCCGTTTTTACCGATAGGCTTCAATATTTTTCGTCGCAGATTTCAAAATCCTGAAAGCGGTTTCAGCCATTACATTTTTCTTCTCGTCAAGTGTCGGGTTGACTTCGGTGACTTCAAAGCATTTTACTTTGTTTTCGGCGAGAATAACCGAGAAAAACGCTTTTACCTCATCCTCAAACAAACCATTGGGGACAGGCGTACCCGTGCCATGCGATACGACATCGCAGTCAAGGCTATCTACATCAAAAGTGACATATATAATGCCCACATTTTCAAGGCGTTTGAGGACACGTTTGGCGGTGGTTTTGAAGCCATCTTCGCGGGCTTCTTCTACGCCTATTTTGAGCATGTGATGACCATTGACCATGTGTTCTTCTTCTTCTTCGTAATCACGCAAGCCGAGAAAGACGACATTTTCGGGCTTGACTTTGGGCGATGGATGACCGATATTTTTAAGGGTTTCCCAATTCTGACGGGTTTTTTCATTGATAATATTCGGTTTGAGTCCAAATTCTATACGACTTTCGGCATCCAAACCCATCGAAATACCAAGCGGCATCCCGTGCATGTTGCCGGATGGCGTGGTGTATGGCGTGTGCAAATCGGCGTGAGCATCTACCCAAATAAGCCCCAATTCTTTGTCAGGAAAAGCTTTTTTTACCCCTGCAATCGTGCCGCCGGCTACCGAGTGGTCGCCCGCAAGTACTATCGGAAAATCGCCTTTTGCCAATGTTCCGGTGACCTCTTTCACAATGCGCTCGTATAAGCGTACCATACCTTCGATGCGCTTGGCATGAGGTGTTTCGAGGTCTAAGGCAGGGTCAAATAACAAGTTGTTTTCATGCTCTACACGAAATAGGTCGTATTTTTTAAAATAATTGTCTTTGGCATTTTCGGCAGCAGTTTTGATAGCAGCGGCGCACATGCTCGCGCCGCGCGTTCCCGCGCCTATTTCAGACATTACTTCTAATAATTGTATTTTCATTTATAATTTTGAATGAGTGAATGAGTGTCCCGACAGCTATCGGAATGAATGAATAATGTAATGCGTTTTATATTTTTAATTGTAAAATTAAAAATATGTTTTTTCGTTTCTAATCCTATTTAAATTTGAATTTCTAACAACAAACAAAATATTATGATGAATTGAAAATTAGCAATTCATTTTCAAATTGCAAACGTAGGATATTTTTTCGGAATTAACCATTAATTGGGCAAAATGTTATATGACCTTGTTAGAGGTCGAATATTGGTAGAGTTTTTCAATAAAAATACGTCAAACGAGCCTTTAGGTTCGTAATATGAAGTACCTAAAGGCACTCAAAACAAATTTTCATCTCAAAAAAGCTACCGATATTTTGCACTTAACAGTGCTGCCCAATTAATGGTCAACTCCGTATTTTTTTTGAAAAATAGGTAGGAATCCACGGTACTTTATTTATGATTTACCGAGTTTTTATTCGGCAAAATGTATATGTATCAGGAACAAAATAAATGTATATTATCGACTTGTTCTTTTTCCTTTATAAGTAATGGGACAAAAATAGGCTTACAATTTTGACGTGGTTATTTTTCGATATTTTTTCTTACAAAAACCGCACATAGCTTACGCTACAGCCTGTCTCGTACTTGATTCGGGATAAGGATTTTTGTAGGGAAAAATAGCGGAAAAAGAAACCGTCAAAAGTAAAGATATTTTTGTCTCACTACTTATTTCATCAAATTTTCCTTAAATATAGTGAGTATTCGGGTCAAATTTGGTTCGTCTAAAGAAAAAATAACGACGCGAAGAATGTACATTTAGTGAAAGAAATTAAATAAATTGTTCCATAATGCGCCGTAATTTTTTCTTCTAAGGTTATACTGAAATAAGGATATTTTTAAATTATTTTATAATAAAAAATATTTATAAATAATTCATTTTTAATAATAAATAAATTACAAAATAATTTTAATTAATTAAAAAATGGCTATATTTCAGTGCGACCTTCTAAAGAATTCAAAAAATCGTTGCATAGCCATAGCTACGGAACTATTTTTTGTGTTTTTTAGAAGGGAAAAGAACAAGCATAATGGGGCAAGTTATTTATTTTCTTTCACTTATTTAATTCTTGATACCATGCTAATTATAATGAACGAATAACAATTTGTATCTTCGCGCCTCATTATTTTAAAAATTCAAATTTAAGCCGCAACAAATGCTTGACTTTTAGGTTTTATAGGGGTTTGAACTTGAATTTAAATTGAAAATTTTTATGGAAATAAGTAAAAATAAGGTCGTATCACTGACCTATACGCTACGCGACGGTGGTGCTACGGGCAATGTCGTTGAAGTGGCAGATGAGCAAAATGCCTTGACTTTCATCTATGGAGCAGGTATGATGTTGCCATCTTTTGAAATGAATATTTCTGAATTGGAAGCGGGAAAGGATTTTAGTTTTCTATTAAAGGCGGCAGAAGCCTACGGAGAATTTAATCCTGAAGCCTTGATTGAGGTTGCCAAAGAAGCTTTTGCAGGCGAAGAGGGTGCAGTCAATGAAGAGTTGATACAAATCGGTAAGCCCGTCATGATGCATGACGAGCAGGGACACCGTATGCAAGCTACGATTGTAGGGGTGACAGCCGATAAAGTAAAATTGGATTTTAATGCGCCAATGGCGGGAAAGGATTTACATTTTACAGGAAAGGTAGTGGCAGTACGCGAAGCCACTGAGTCAGAACTCAAACATGGACACGTACACGGTCCGGGCGGACATCAGCACTAATGGTATTGTGGTTGAATTAGTGTTGTGGTATTGTAGTTTCGCGGTGTTGTAGTACGCGAAATGCTTAGAAGGGTTTTGCGAAGCAAAATCAAAAACTGCAACACAACGATACTACAATACCACAACACTATTTACACTTCTTCTCCTTGCCGTTTTTGTATTTACATTTCTTTTCAAGCACACCGTCTTGATTATAATATTTCCAACAGCCTGATTTATAGCCATTTCTGATTTTTCCTGTGGTCGTACCTGTCGCGGTATCGAAAGTATATTTGCCGTCTTGCTGCCTGTATTTGGCAATAGCCAACATGTCTTCCTGATAACGAGGAATGGGCGAAGTACCATTTTTTTCTAATCGTAAACTACGGGTACAGATACTCGAAGTGTACATTTCCCCTTCGTCGCTTGCCCAGATATACCACAATTCATCTTCACCGAAAGTTAAGCCACAAGTTGCTGATTGATAAGCAGTTACGATGTCTACCGATTTCATGTTTCCGGCTACTTTTAGCGGATTGATTATCTCGAAAGTCGCGGTGCGTTTGTAGGCTTCTTGGTCGGCATTTACCTTAGTGATTTTGCCAATGAAAACCAAGTCGGCACCAAAATATTCCATGTCGGTCATCGGTAGGGGAGGGCGACAACTACAAGCGAATACTTGGACAGAAATAACGGAAAGGAGTAAAAAAAGTGTGCAATATTTCATAGACGAGTTGTTGAATTGATGAATTGATGAATTGACGAATTGACGAATTGACGAATCATCGTCAACTCATCAATTCATCAGCCCGACAACTCATCAACACGTTATTATTTCACTTCAAAAAGTTCTACATCAAAAATGAGAACAGCGTTTGGCGGAATTTTTCCACCCGGACGCGGATTGGCTCCATAAGACAAGCCCGAAGGAATATAGAATTTGGCTTTTCCACCGGGTTTGAGCAATGGAATGGCTTCTTGCCAACCTTTGATGACCTGTTGAAGTCCAAACTCAATGGTTTTACCTCTATCGACCGAAGAGTCAAAAACTGTACCGTCTAGCAATGTACCATGATAATGTACTTCTACTTTGGAGTCAGCAGTCGGGTTTTTTCCCTTACCTTTTTTCTCCATAATATAGTAAATGCCTGAATCTGTGCGCTTTGCCTTATCCTCTAATCCATTTTTAGCCAAGTAATTTTTGATAATTACATCGTCTTTGGTCGCTTGCTCCAATGCTGCGGATGCAGCTTTTTTAGCGGCAATGGCTTCTTGTTTTGCGGCTTCTGCCGGGTCAAGTAGCTCAATCTCAAATACCAATGGTGAATTGGGCGGAATACCTGCACCTGCACCACGCTCGCCATACGCGAGGTCAGAAGGAATCACAAACTTGCCTTTACCACCCGGTTTCATCATGCCCATAGCTTCTTGCCAGCCTTTGATGACACGCCCCAATTGGAACTTAAACGGTACGCCTCTATCGACCGAAGAGTCAAAAACGCTACCATCAAGCAGTGTACCATGATAGTGTGCTGTGACGGTTTCGGTAGCCGTAGGGTGTGCGCCTTCGCCCTCTTTTTCCATGACATAATAAATGCCCGAAGCTGTTTTGGTGGCTTTGCTGGACAAACCTTGTTCTTTTAGAAAAGCCTGTATGTCAGCATCTTGTGTACCCGCCTTGGCTGCTTCATAAGAAGTTCCATCGCCGCATCCGATGAGTACAAATGCCATTAGGCTGAATGTTAGAATGTATTGAAGTGATTTTTGCATTATATAAAATTGATAATTTATTATTTTACTATTAAATTGTTTTATTGCTGAATTGATTTACTATTTTCTTTCACTTATTGTTTTTTCATCCCTAATTGGGCTGAATAACGTTATTAATGAATTTTATCTTTGTACTAAATTGATAACGAAACCTATAAGGTTTTTAAAAACCTTACACGTTTGAGTCTGCCCAATAAATGGTCAATTCCGAAATATTATTGATGATTTAGCAGTAATACAGTAAAATAATTTAACAATAAAACAATCCATCATCCCACGTCGCCATCCGCATCGCGTTTGACTTGTTTTGCGGGAATGACGTATTCATTTTTACGATGTTTTTCTTCATCTTCCGAATATTCTGTATCAAATTCAAAAGAAGTATTTTTGCGGTCTTCATAGGTACGTTCTTCTTCGTTAGATTCTTGTGGTGGCACGAGTTCATCAAATATTTTCTCTACCTTATCCTTGATTTTACGTGGGTCAGTACCCGAATTCAAGGCTTCGCTGAGTTCGGCAATTTGGCGTGTAAACTTAGCGCGAGTGTTTTTAATATCGCCCATCAATTTCGATTTTTCGCGGTTGATAACTTTGATGGCTTTTGAGTTTCCGCCAAACATAATTTCCACCGTTTCCACAAAACGCTTCAAAATACGATAGACCAAAGACGAGGCAAAACCACCAACCATTGCCAGCGTCGGACGTGCCAAAAGTTCGAGTTTTGTATTGGCTTCATCCATCGGAATCAATGTAGCCAATAACATTCCTGCTATCAATCCCAACACAAAACGCATCCAATAAGACGACAAGAAAATCGGGTCAAACGTTCCTGATGTGATATATTCATCTGCTTCAAAAAGCTCCGCAAACGAGGCTCCAAGCCCCGCCGCTGCCATGAAAAATAGCAAATTGAAGAGCATCGGTAAACCCGAACTGCTAATCGCTTCGTCGCCTCCGGTAAGGCTCACATAAGAAACCATACTCAACAAAATAAATAAAATCAGACAAGCCAATGCCGCCCCCATCATCTGCCGCACAAAGCTGACGGGAGATAGAAATTTGAGAAAACTCGGCTTGTTTTCTTCTTGAATCAAGTACCGAATCGAATCGGGTGTAGCTGGATAAACAATCTTGATAAGCCGTTCGTGTGTCGTGACAATGGACTTCAAATCGCCGACCATTACTGCGTCATAATGCATACTATCAGCATCGTACTCGCCCCGATCAACAGAAGCTTTCAGAATGTACGATTCGAGTGTTTTTACGATAGAAGAAGGCACAGCGATACCCTTATTTAAAGCATAACGCAACATGAGATTGCTGTCCTGAATGTATTGTTCGCGTATAGATAATTCTTGCGACATGAATTTAATTTGATGGCTTGTAGTCCGCAGTCGATACCTTAGTTTTAAGCGCATTTCGTACACACTTAGCTGTTGACATATCGACTATCGACCATTGACTATTAAAAAATAACGGGTAAAGTTAGGAAAACTTGCGTTTTCATGTAAATTTTTATCCAATAAAATAAAAATCGTGACACATAATTCGTTTATTCGTTTACACATCGTACAGGCGAATTTATTCGCCATGTCAAAAACGAAGTTCTAAAGATTAAAACGGGCGATTGAAATCGCCGTTACGTTATACATTATGACAGAAAAAGAAAAAATGCTCACCGGTGAGCTATACGATGCCACCGACCCTGTACTGACAGCCGAAAGACATCATGCACGTTTGCTGTTTCAAAAAATCAATAGCATGAACGATCATGATAAAACGGTTCGAAACCGCTTATTCTACGAACTTTTTGGCAAAGCAGGCGAAAAACTGTGGATAGAACCACCTTTTCACTGCGATTACGGTTATAATATAAAGGTCGGCAAAAATGTTTTTATGAACTTCAACTGCTGTATTTTAGATGTCATGGAAGTCACGATAGGCGACAACAGCATGTTCGCGCCCAATGTCCAAATCTATACCGCCACGCATCCGATGAATGCCAAAGAGCGCAGTTCGGGACTCGAATTTGCGAAGCCAATACATATTGGTAGTGATGTTTGGATAGGTGGCGGTGCGATTATTTGTCCTGGTGTGACGATTGGTGATAGAGTCGTCATCGGCGCAGGTGCAATCGTGACACGAGATGTGCCAAACGATGTATTTATCGGAGGAAATCCGGCGCGAATCATTAAGCAAATTGATAATTCGTAACACAGACATTTCTCTCTGTCTTCGAACCGGAACAGATAAGAACCTCTGTGTTATAATAAACACTAAAATTGAAATTCACACCAAAACACATCACCCAACTCGCCGCGACCCATTACGGTCTGCAGGGCGACTTAAAAGCCCTGCCCGGCTACGTTGATTTAAATTATCGCCTCACCACTCCCGAAGGAAAATACATCATAAAAATCACTTCGTCTGATACCGATTTGGCGCGATTGCAGATGCAAAACGAAGTCTTGCTACACGTCCGCAAGCATGTACCTGATGTGCGTACACAAGACGTACTCGCGAATATCAAAGGCGAGTACCTCACCCACATTCAATCCCCCGACGGTACGGTGCGTTACTTGCGAATTTTGACCTATTTAGAAGGTGATTTGTGGGCAAATATCCGACCGCATACGCCTGCGCTCTTGGAAAGTATGGGCAAAAATGTTGCGCTTTTGTGCAAAGGATTAAATGGATACGAACATCCTGCTGCCCACTTCGATTTCAAATGGAACTCATCCAATGCCGATACTTGGCTTGAACCTCATTTTAATACGATAAAAGACCCAACACAAATTGCTATTATCTATCACTTTTTCCATTTATTTAAAACAAAATTTCTACCACAAAAAAATGACCTCCGACAAGGCGTACATCAAAACGATGCAAACGATTACAATGTCTTGGTAAATACTGAAAAACAAGAAGTTACAGGCATTATAGACTTTGGAGATACGGTGTTTACACATACGATTAACGAGTTGGCAATTGCTATCGCTTATGCTGCTATGCACAAGCCCGACCCACTCACAGCGGCGGCAGATGTGGTACGCGGTTTTCACCAAACTTTCCCATTAAATGAAAATGAATTGGACGTATTATGGACAATGATAGGTGCGCGATTGATGGTGAGTGTCGTTAATTCAGCAATGGGCAAAATCGTAGATGCTGACAACGAATACCGCCAAATCAGCGAACGCCCGGCATGGGATTTACTCCGAAAAATGTACGACATTCATCCCGATTTTGCTCACTACACATTTCGACATGCCTGCGGCTTTGAGCCTTATCCGAAAAAACAAATTTTTATGGATTGGGCAGCCACTCAACATGCTGCAAAAATCGTAGGTATTGACCTACAAAACGCCCCAATTCATATCCACGATTTTACGGTAGGTAGTTTGGAATTGGGGAATAATTTGGAATTTGAGGATATTGATATTTTTACGAGAAAAACATTTAATACGCTGGCTGAAAAAAAGGCAGTCGCGGGCATAGGTCGCTACCTCGAAACCCGCCCTTTTTATACGACTGATTCCTTCGTTTCGCATCGAAATCAAGGACCTGAATGGCGCACCGTTCATTTGGGATTGGATGTCTTTATGGATGCCGAATCGGTCATTTACGCGCCCGTAGACGGTACAGTTTTTTCTTTAGAAAATAATAACGAAACAGGCGATTACGGACCTACAATTATTCTTGAACACAAAGTAAATAATAACCTTACTTTCTGGACTTTATACGGACATTTGACGCAAGATTCTATCGACAATTTAAGTCTAAATCAAGTCGTAAAAAAAGGCGACCCACTCTGTAAAATGGGCGATTATCCAGTGAATGGCAATTGGCCTCCACACCTACATTTTCAAGTCATTTTAGATATTTTTGACTACACTGGAAATTATCCTGGCGTCGCCTATTTCTCCGAAAAAGAAATTTGGGAAAGTATTTGTCCCAATCCAAATACATTGTTTAAAATTCCGCCTCGCGCACCCCTTAGCTCCCTAAAGAGAAAATCCACGCAGGTAGACGTGACGAGTGCGTTGACCTCCCCTTTAGGGCAACGAGAGGCGAGCGAAAGCATCCTAAAATCTCGCCAAAATCACCTCGCGAAAAACCTCAGTATTTCCTACAAAAAACCCCTCTACATGGTACGCGGAAGCGGTCAATATCTCTACGATGTGACGGGCAGACGCTACCTTGATACCATCAACAACGTCGCGCATGTAGGACACGAACACCCACGCGTAGTCGAAGCCGCTAAGCGACAAATCGCCGTTCTGAACACCAACACACGTTACCTGCATGAGAACCTCGTGCGCTACGCAGAGGAGCTGGCGGCAACATTTCCTGCGCCGTTAGATACTTGCTTTTTCGTCAATTCGGGGAGCGAAGCAAATGAACTTGCGCTACGCATCGCCAAGACCACGACGGGGCGAAAAGACATGATTGCCTTGCAAGTTGGTTACCACGGAAATACGAATGCTTGTGTCGATGTGAGTTCGTATAAGTTTGATGGAAAAGGCGGCAAGGGCGCACCCGCACACACGCATATCGTACCGATGCCCGATACGTATAGAGGTATATATCGTGACACCAAAAACGTAGGACTTCAATATGCCAATCACGTCAAAGAAGCCGTACAAAAGGCGAAAATTGCCGCATTTATTGCCGAACCGATTATGAGTTGCGGTGGACAGATTCCTTTGCCGGATGGCTATCTGAAAGCGGCATTTGAGGTAGTGCGTGAGGCAGGTGGTTTGTGCATTTTGGATGAGGTGCAACATGGTTTTGGTAGAGTAGGGGAGGCGTTCTGGGGTTTTGAATTACAGGGAGTTGTGCCGGATATCGTGACGATGGGTAAGCCGATTGGCAATGGGCATCCGATGGGCGCAGTCATCACGACTCGTGCGCTGGCAGATGAGTTTGCGAATGGCATGGAGTTTTTCACGACCTTTGGTGGCAATCCTGTTTCGTGTGCGATTGGGCGTGAAGTGTTGCAAATCGTGAAGGATGAAAATCTGCAAGAGAATGCGAGCGTGATTGGGGAATATTTGAAGGCAGGTTTGCGAAATTTGCAGTCACGTTTTCCTATCATCGGTGATGTACGCGGACATGGCTTTTTCTTGGGTTTTGAATTGGTGCAACACCCCGAAACAAAGACGCCTGCGCCAAAACAAACAACTTACCTTTTCAATCGCATGCGAACACTCGGCATCCTCACAAGTACAGATGGTCTCGACCACAACGTTATCAAAATTAAACCGCCGATGGTATTTAATCAGGCAAATGCAGATTTTATGTTGGATATGTTGGAACGGGTATTTAAGGAGGAAATGATGGCGGTGTGAACGTAAAACGGTGCTTCCAGCCCGTTTTACATGACGCAGACCGGAAGCGACATTTCGCCCTTTCAGAGCTATGGAAAACACTATAATTTAGAATTTGGGGTTCATACCCCCAAGCTGATGTATAACACCTCTTTGGGGTTTGAACAGAACAAAATTTGTATGAAATTCAGAACCAATCACCCCTGCCTCACAAGGGGGAGATAGTCCGCGTTTTAATTTTATACTCTAATTTGAATCGTACATTTTACTGATAATTAATTGAATGCAAATTATAAAAAATCATTGTTTAATAGAATAGGATTTTTTATTATAAAACAATTTAAAAATACCTTTTTTCACTATAAGTGAAAGAAATTAAATAACATGTGCCATTATACTCGTCTTTTTTCCGTCTAAGAATCCTTTGAAATCCTTACGTAGCTAAGGCTATGTGCGGCTTTCAAAAAATCCTTAGACAAAAAAAATACTTCGCATTGTGGGACATCTTATTTAATTTCTTTCACTAACCTTCTAAGGTCGCACTGAAATATAGTCATTTTTTAATTAATTAAAATTATTTACAGTTTATTTATTATTAAAAATGAATTATTTATAAATATTTTTTATTATAAAATAATTTAAAAATTATCCTTATTTTAGCAGAACTAATCATTAAAAAAGTACGTTACTACGCCTGTGGCTACGATTCCGAGTCCAATTAAACTTTCGTAGGGGCGTTCCATTAAAACGTAAAAAATTGCCCATGTGCTAAAAATAATATAGACGATTTGTAAAAAAGGTCGAAATGGACTTTTAAAGGTATCATCTTTTCTTTGCACAAAAATAAGTGAAGCGACGGTTAGTGTCCCCATCAATTGCAAAACAAAACTCGAATACAGTAAAATTTGCTCAAACGAACCCGTCAAAGTCAGCAACACACTAATCACTGCCAACGCCCAGAGTGCGCATACTGGAATGCCATTTTTGTTTTTGATGGCGAGGGGTTTCCATAGGCTGTGTTCGTTTGCCATGGCGTAGACGATGCGCGAACCGACCCAGAGGTAGCCGCTAATCGTTGCGACCAACTGCACCGCGATAAAAACCGCCACCCATCGACTGCCCGACTGTCCGAAAATATTGGCAAAAGAAATCGTCGCGACTTCGACCTGACCTTCGAGTTGTGAGACGCCGGCGTGTTTCAAAAAAACAAATTGCAACAGGATATACACCACCGTCACGAGTAGCGTACCGCCAATAAGTGCCTTCGGTAAATTGACCTTTGGGGCGTCAATTTCATCTGTAATATACGCCGCCGAATTCCAACCGGTATAAGCATAAGTCACATAAATCAAGGAGACGGCAAAGCCAGGTAATAGCCATTCATCTTGCCAGGATTGGTCAAAATTTAAGGCATTACTTTCAAATGGTGCATAAGATAAACCCAAGATTATCAATACAATTACAAATATAATTTTTAGCGCAGTCATTATATTATGAAAACCGCCACTTTGGTTGATGCTAAATGAATGAATCGCCGTCAATGCAACAATCACGCCCACGCCAATCCACGCCGCTGCGCCCGTCCAACCCATATAACTAACCATCGCCATTGCCGCGATAGCTACAGGAGCAGAGAAGCCCACCGTCAGCGAAATCCACGCATACACATAACCAACAATCGGATGAAAAATCCGTGATAAATAGATATAATCGCCGCCTGATTCGCGGAAATGCGTCCCCAATTCTGCAAAAGTCAATGCTCCAATCAGTGCCAAAACGCCGCCTATGAACCACAGTAAAATGATGCTCCACGTATTTTGCACAGTCGCCAATTGGAAGCCCAAACTCGTAAAGACACCCGTCCCTATCATATTCGATACGACGATGGCAAAAGCCGTTTTCCAACCGATTCGCTGATTCGTTGACTTGTTCATTCGTTATTCGTTAAGAGCATGTTTAAATTTTTTCAAACTGATAATCAATCCGATAGCTATCGGGATGGTTTTGATGAGGCATCAAAGAAGGTGTTTATCAAGATAAACAATTGATTTGATTTGATACGAAGTCAAGTTCATAAGGGAAGACGAAAAAAATAACCTACCCGTCTGAATTGTTCTTTTTCTTATATGTTTCACTAAATCTTCCTTACTTTTTTATGTAGTAAAATACAAATAAAACGAATAACGAATACACGAGCCAACGAATAACGAGTACACAAATTAACAAATTACGGAATACTATTTGAATTATCTTGAATGAAGCCTCAAAATTTATTTACTTTGTCTTTAGATAATGAGTGAATTTTGAATGAGTTAATGTTTTTAATGCGATAATCTACTCACGTGGAAAAATATTTTTCTCACGTAGGGTAGAGTACCTTTGGACAAACTGGGGAATTTGGGAATTGGGACACTATATTTGACTTTGTAAGTGACTGATATTTAGCAGTTTAAATTTTATTAAAAATAGATAGAATGCAATAATTCAACTTGCGTAAAGTATTGTTAGATAGAAACTTGCCCAGTTTTCTGATGTTCAAAGTCCAGTAGGGTAGCGATGGTTATATAATACGCTAATGAGAAAACATTGTAGCATTAACACACTCTTCCCTTAATAACGAGTAAATAATAACTTCACGATTTGGACGGCTTCTTTTGCCCTTATTTTCCTCCTCGAAAACAGTCATTTATCCCGATAAACTCCCGCTTTCAAGAAGAAAACTAAGGACAAAATAATCTCGTCGAAATCATAAACTTATTATTTGCTCGTTACTTATCTCGATAAACGTCTTCTTTGATGCTTTGCCAAAACCATCCCGATAGCTATTAGGATTGATTATCAGTTTGTAAAAATTTGAACATGCTCTTAGTACACTGTTTCACAAATTTATTTACTTTTTTGAGTATTTCTTTTAAAATGACTCTTCACCAAAAAATCCTTAAATACAGTGAGTATTCGCGTCATTTTTGATTCGATTCATTTCAAAATAAACGTCAAAAAATGTAAATAAATTTATAAAACAGTGTACTAAGTATCAGGAACAAAATAAATGTATATTCTCGACTTGTTCTTTTTCCTTTATATTAGACTTTATTCCAAACTATTTTAGAATAAAGTCTACTTCACCAAATTTTCTTTAAATACAGTGAGTATTTGCGTCAAATTTGGTTCGTCTAAAGAAAAAATTACGGCGCATTATGGAACAATTTATTTAATTTCTTTCACTAAGCATTCTAACATTTAAGTATTACCATGAACAGGCTATTTGTTTTATTCTTTATTACACTGTTTAATATATCGTTGATTTGGTCGCAGGATTATGTGCGTGTAATTGCACGCCCTGGCGAGAATGCAGAATCCTTATTAAATTGGTATAAACTTCATGAATATCAATGCAATTATGAGCAATTTTATGAATTAAATAAACTGAAACCCGACGCCAAATTAAAGCATAATACGGCGTATTTATTGCCACTTCGTTTGTATCGTTATAATGGGAAAAGTATCCGCACAACTATCAGCGATGAGGACATCAATAAGGCACTTCGTATCAAAGCCTATAATGAGCAGATGTTGGAAATTGGTTTGATGAAAACTAATTTTGTTCTCAATCGTGCGCTTTGGGTTCCTATACACGAGTTGAAATGTCCGGGTGGAAAAATTATCAAACCGATCATGACTACACCGCCTGTTGTAATCATGCCAGTTCCGCTACCCACGCCCACGCCAGTACCTACACCTGCACCCATCACGAAACCGCCGGGTAAGCAGTATGCGATTTTTGGTAAAAATCAGACGATAGAAATAAAAAGTGATAAGTTGAAAGGTGCTGTATACTATATTGTTTCGGGGCATGGCGGACCAGATACGGGCGCGATAGGTATACGAGAAAATAAGGATTTGTGTGAAGATGAGTATGCTTACGACGTTTCGCTTCGGATGGCTAAAAACCTATTGGAGCAGGGCGCTACGGTGTATATGATTACTCGTGATAATAACGATGGCATCCGCGAAGGTAGGTATTTACCTTGCGATTATGACGAGGTGTGTTGGCCCAATAAAAGGATACCACGCGGGCAAAAAAGTCGCCTAATTCAACGTGCTTCTGCCATCAATAAACTTTACGAAATCCATAAATCCCGAAATGCTAAATTACAACGTACCTTGATGATACACATTGATTCGCGCAGTAAATCCAATCAGACGGATGTATTTTTTTACCATCATCCAGCGAGTCCAGCTGGTAGGGTAGTTGCCAATCAATTGCAAAAAACCATCAAAGCGCAGTATCAAAAACATCAACCGAATCGAGGCTATAAAGGCACGGTAACGGCTCGCGACCTGCATATGCTACGCGAAACAAAGCCCACTGCCGTTTATATTGAATTGGGTAATATTCGCCATGCTCGCGACCAACAGCGGTTTGTGATTTCCAAAAATCGACAGGCGGTTGCAAATTGGTTGGTAGATGGATTGTATGCGGATTATTTGAAGGTGAAATAATCAATAGTCAAATAATAACTGGACTTTGGGCATTGGGTAATTAGGTAAATCGCTCATTATCAATAATTTAGGTTGATTTGCATTTTATTTTAAATTTATTACAATTTTTATTATGCTGATGCTCTACTTTAGCCTAATTGCCTAATTTCCCAGTTACCTAATGTCCAAGGTCCAGATAATCAGGGAAGACGAAAAAAATAACTACTCCAAATGAAGCAGTTATTTTCTTCGTTTTCCCTGATTATTCTCCCATTCTTTGCTGTTTGCCCACATATAAGTCATCTTTTTTGCTGTTGTTCGTCCAATCTAAAAGTGCGGTAAAGGTAGCCTCATTTTCGCCTTGAAATTTGACATGATAGGCGGCACTTCGTTTTTCGGGCTTCGTTTGTTGTAGTACAACGGAGTCTTGCTTGGTAGTCCAAATACCGGAAGTCGTATTAAAAACGACATTTTCCAAATCGCGATATTCCGAAATATACGTTCCATCTGCATTATAATAAGTGCGTATAGGTTTGATTTTCAGGTCTTTTTCCCAGTTTTCTTCTTTGTATTCTTCGATTGTACTCGTGGGGGTATTGTAGGCGGTGGTGATTACCATTGAAACATTTCGCCATTCGCCATAGAGTTGCTTTGGGCTTAGGGTGGAGCTAATGACTGATGTATTTGTAGGCTTATCAGTTGTAATGGTTTGGTCATTCGTACTGCTTGGTTTGCAGGAAATAACGAATAATCCAATGATAAATAAAGGTAAATTCCAATTCAAGTGTAGGCTTTTGTTGTGTTTTTGCTGAAATTTGGAAGGTGCTGCCGAAGATTTTTTAGGCTTGTTGTTATCTGAAACCTGAGTTATATATGTTGTTTTTTTCATAAATAAAAAATTGAGAAAATCAAGTTTAGTATCAGGAATTAAATAACATGTACATTCTTCGCGTCGTTATTTTTTCTTTAGACGAGCCAAATTTGACGCGAATGCTCACTGTATTTAAGGAAAATTTGGTGAAGTGTAAAGGAAAAAGAACAAGTCGAGAGTATACATTCATTTAATTCCTGATACTTATAATAGGAGTCCGCTAAATTACAAAATTCCTTGGTTTTTTGTAGTGTTATTTCGTAGTGTTTTGGTGTTGTAGTGTTGTAGTGTCCGATACAGATTTTGCGAAGCACAACAACACAACAACACAACAACGCACTTAAATCAAATCTCTTAAAGGTTTTTGGTCAAGTTTGCTTTTAATCCAGAGGTATATTTCGTTACAAGCGGGTATGGGGCGTTCGTTATTGGTGATGGTTTCGAGCTCGTTCATGAAATCTTGTAATAATAGGCGTTTTTTCTGTTCGTCATTGTTTTTAGCGAGTTTTTTGAAGTGTTTTAGGGCTTTTTTTTCAAAATTCATGAGGGTATTGTTGCGTTGTAGCCTTTTGTAAGTGGAGTTAAAGAGGTTGCCGAGCACGCGGCTATTGTCCATTTCGTAATGGACGGCAAGCTCAAAAATACGGACAGCTTGTTTGACTTCTTTCTTTGGAGTGGTGCGGTCATTATTGAGGATGCGGTTTATCCAGTCGATACATTTAGTGTGTTTTTCGAGGACAAAATGAAGCACCAAAGCATGATAGCAAATCGTAATGAAGCGAGCTTCGGTGATTTTTGTGCCATAGGTTTCGAGTCCTTTTTTGATTTCGGGGATCAAGACTTCAGCTTTTCCATACTGCCTTGTGTTGATATAATATCGTAGTAGGTTGTTCTTTTCGTTCTGAAAACGCTCGGCTTCATCTCGGAAAGAGTGGAGTTTGAGGCTTTGAATTTCTTGGATGATTTCTTCTACATCGTCATAGATTTCTGTGCTGATTTTACAATTGAGATAATTGCCCAATTGGATAAGGTAAAGGCGGGGTTTGTGCTTTATTATATCGGGATGGGCGCGCCAGTGTTGGAGGATTTGCACCAAAAAACTGACAGCTTTTGGCATATCCTGCTTGAGCGAATAGTAGGTAACGAAAGTACTAAGATAGTATAATTGCGCTTCAAAAGTGAGCATTGCTTTGGGTGGATTTTTGAAAGCAGGGCTATCGGTGATCCATGCAATTTGTTGGTCAATTTTGGGGTCGCGGCGTTTGCCGTGCCGTAGAGGTACTATCAAGCCATAGTGCAATTTGGTGTAATCATACTCCAATTGAATGTTTTCTAAGGCATTGTCTATCAAGTAATAATGTGCTTTTAGTTGTTCATCCATCTTTTTTACGCCCATTTCGATGAGGTTGCTCAATTGGAGGCGAAGTACTTTCAGAATGAGGAGTTGTTTGTCGTATTTTTTGGCAATTTTTAGAGCTTTATCCAATTGTTTTTTGCTGAGTTTGAATAAGCCTCGTTCTTGTAAAATCGCTGTTTCGGAGAGTAGATTATAGAGTTGACTTTCCACAAATTTGTCTTCGTGCGAATTGCGAAGGCTTTTCAAAAGCAGGTTGTACAAGCTGTTTTTGAGCGTGTGTAGATTATTCAAAAATTGCTCCCCCTCAAATTTTTCATGGAGGATATCTTCATCATACACCTCATTGTCCATACAGTCTATGGCATCAAATAGACGCATATAATTGGTAATACCATCTTGTTTAGGACTGAGTTTGAAGTGTCTTTTTTCGTTGGGGGTTAGTGATTTAATTAATTGATATAGGTCATCCGATTTTCTTTTCATTTAGTACAAACTCGATTTTGGGTTTTGAATGAATGTTGAAATTTTGGTAGTGTTCAAGTAAAGTAGGAAATAGTCGCAAGGCGAATGTTTCTGTAAAATGCCGAACAACTGTTCAACTTTCTGTGTCATACGGAGAATACAGAGTTCGCAGAGAGTTGATTATCAGAGTTCTGCGAACTTTGTACCCTCTGCGTGACACACTTTTCTGAACACTATCAATGCCGATATTTAATTACTAAAATATTCACTTCTAATAGAATAATTCGCCTTGCGATTCTTGTATTAGGTTTATCATACTTTAGTAGAACACTACTGAAATTTTAGGTGCTTGACTATTAAAACCATTTATGCTTCAAAGTTTATGTGTTCAATATTGGTAATAGATATAGGCGAAGTTAGGAAAATATATTGAGAGAACACCAATAAATTACATCCGTCGTCAATGATTATTACAGGTGAGAAACAACTTTAGCTATATTACCCGTATAAATGAAAGAAAATAAATAACATGTGCCATTATACTCGTCTTTTTTCCGTCTAAGAATCCTTTGAAATCCTTATCCCGAATCGGGGTTCGGAACAGGCTGTGCTAAGGCTATGTGCGGCTTTCAAAAAATCCTTAGACAAAAAAAATACTTCGCATTATGGCACATCTTATTTAATTTCTTTCACTTAGATCTTTTCCCTTTATTATTTTTATAATCCATAAAAACGAATTCGCCCAACCCTTTCAAGCCACTATAAAAGGCTTTGCCATTATTTGCTTGTGTAAATTGGTCAACAAACTGCATTAAATAGGGGTCTTTTGCTATCATAAAAGTCGTAATTGGAATGTCGAGTTTGCGACAGCGTTGGGCGAGATTGAGCGTGCGACCAACGATTTTTCTATCCAATCCAAAACTGTTTTTATAATAACTTTTACCGCGTTTGATGCAAGAAGGTTTACCATCAGTGATCATAAAAATCTGCTTATTCGGATTGCGTCGGCGGCGCAAAATATCCATAGCGAGTTCGATACCTGCCACCGTATTGGTGTGGTAGGGACCAACTTGTAAGTAGGGCAAATCCTTTACTTCAATGCGCCAGGCGTCATTTCCAAACACAATAATATCGAGCGTATCTTTCGGGTAGCGCGTATTAATGAGTTCGGCGAGTGCCATTGCTACCTTTTTAGCGGGTGTGATGCGGTCTTCGCCGTAAAGAATCATGGAATGCGAAATATCAATCATTAAGACGGTACTCATCTGACTTTGGTAATAAGTCTGATGGACTTCGAGGTCGTCTTGCGTGAGCATGAAATCGTCGAGACCATTATTAATATAAGCATTTTTGAGCGAATCCGAAATGGCGATTTGGTCGAGTTTGTCACCAAATCTGTACGGACGTTTTTCGGAAGTATGCTCATCGCCTAAACCCCCAAAATTGGTATTATGGCTACCACGCTTTGCTTTTTTCAATTGCCCAAAAATATCTTCGAGTGCCTTTTGCCGCATGACAATTTCCATTTTTTTCGATGGCACAAAATTCGGATTCTGAGGGTCTGGCGACTGTATATAGCCCTTGTCGATGAGCTCTTGGATAAAATCTGCCATGCCATAGCTCTCATTCGTCAAGCCATATTCTTTATCAAGTTCGGTCATCCACGAGAGGGCTTCGCTCACGTTGCCCGATGTGTATACGAGTAAATCCTGGAAGATTTTGAGCAAATCCTCAAAGGTATTGGCGGAATTTTCGCCAGGTACAAATTCTGAAAAATGCCAACCTATCATATGTATTATGAGTTACGGGTTTTGAGTTACGAGTTTGCAAAACGCACTCTGATTTATTTTCTTTGATAACTTTTGCAAAACACATCTTCTACCTACGAATGGAGAAAATATATATTTTTTTCTTTGGGAAATTAAAAATTTACAACTGATAGCCCATATAATTTACGTTTTCCTACGGACTATCGAGACTATCGACTATAAATTATCGACTGTTTTAGGAACGCGAAATAAATAACTTCGGAATTGACCATTAATTGGGCGAAATGTTATATGACCTCATTAGAGGTCAAATATTGGTAGAGTTTTTCTCAAAACAAATTTTCTTTCCCTTAGCTAATTTACAATTTATTTAACAAAAAAATACGCACGATGTTGTACGATGTGTGTCAAGTGTAACGTTTTTGGAATTATAATTGCAAAATGAGAGATTGTGTGATTGTTGAATTGTAGCTTGGTTAAGGGAAGAGGAAGAAAATAATCTACCCCAAATGAAGCCGTTATTTTTTTTATATATTTGGCTAAATTTGACGCGCATAGCCGAGCTACGCAAGGAAAATTTAGTGAAACATATAAGAAAAAGAACAATTAAGACGGGTAGATTATTTTTTTCGTCTTCCCTAAGCTTATTTGGGAATGAACCCTATAAACTTAATAAACTCAATAAACCCTATGAATTTAATAAACTTAAACATGAGTCGTATAACCATATTTATCCTATTAATAACATTATTTGCGGGCAGTATTTTTGCCCAAACAAAAACCTATAAATCCATAGCTGAAACACGCGGGGAAGAAGATAAGGTCATCAAACTGAGCCTTATCGGGCAGCAGTTGGAGGAGATTCCTGTGGAGGTTTTTACCTTCAAAAACCTGAAACTTATCAGTTTTAAGGATAATAAAATCGACAGTATACCACCCGAAATCGGACAGTTGACAAATCTGGTTTATCTTGATTTGACGAATAATAATATCACCGAATTGCCGCCGGAAATGGGCAAATTGACCAACCTACGTTTTCTGGGTTTAGGCAATGCATCGAGTGAAGACAAGGTAAAACTCACCGGAAATAAAATAGAAAAACTACCGAAGGAATTGTTTGATCTGGTGAATTTGGAAGAATTAGATTTGTCACAGTTACGCATTAAAAAACTACCTAATGAAATAGGGAACTTGGTGAAATTGAAAGAATTATTTTTGAGTAGTAATCAATTGAAAGCCTTGCCTGCGGAGATAGGGGAATTGACGGAATTGACCAATTTTGGGTGTTCAGGCAATAGTCTCAAAGAATTGCCGCGCGAAATCGGTAATCTAACCAAACTGAAATGGCTTTGGTTGGGTTATAACGATTTGAGCTTTTTGCCGCCCACGATGAATAGATTGACCAAGTTGGAATCCTTGTATTTGAAGGGCAATTTATTGACAAAAATCCCGAAAGCATTACTCGAATTGCAGACGCTCAAAAAACTCGATGTGAGCAGAAATGAAATCAAAACCCTACCTGACGAATTAAATAGCATGACACAATTCGAAGTCCTTGTTATGAGTGATAATCGACTAACTACAATAAGTAATAAGGTGAATAATCTAACTAAATTGAAGCGAGTAGATATTCGCAATAATAAAATTCCTATCGAACAATTCGAACAATTAAAAACCCAACTTCCCAGCACAAAAATATTATATAATTATAAAAAGTGATTGAACGCACAGGGTGAAAATAACGAATAAGTAGTGGGACAGAAATAGGCTTAGGAACAGGGTTTCAATGAATGCAGATTTTGACTTTTTCTTTTTCCCTTTTTCCCTTTTTCTGCGTTATGAAAATCCTTGTATAGCTTGGCTATGCGCGGTTTTCATGCCTCGAAAAAGAAAAAAATAAAGTCGTCAAGAACCTGCATTTATTATTAAAACCCTGTTCCTTACAATTTTAACGTGGTTATTTTTTCGATATTTTTTCTTACAAAAACCGCACATAGTCTACGCTACAGCCTGTCCCGTACTTGATTCGGGATAAGGATTTTTGTAGGGAAAAATAGCGGAAAAAGAAACCGTCAAAAAGTAAGGATATTTTTGTCTCACTACTTAAATTATCTAATTATTAGATGATTTAATGTCTTTATCTATTTCAGATGCAACCTTTTTTTTCTATTCTTCTACTAAAATATGTAATTCCTGTGCGATACAAATACAGCAAAGAAACTCTCTTTTATTCCACTCTATATACTCTGAATATGCCTAATGAGTAAGGTGAACGTTATCAACGTACTTACGTATTGGGTTAATAGTTAATTATTTTGTAAATTTTTAATACATTTTACATTTATCTATTAACTATTGACCGTAATTTATAACTTGATTTCGTGATACTTATTTTCCATAATTGTCAAATAACTAAGAAGGTAAATTAGGCTTTTTATCAAGTCACAATTACACAATAGGAAGATAATTCCTGATATAATAAACAACTAATTTTCCGCGAGAATATATAAGAACATGTTTAAATTTTTTCAAACTGATAATTAATCTTAATAGCTATCGGATTGATTTTGGCGAGGCATCAAAGAAGGCGTTTATCAGGATAAACAACTGTTTTGGTGTGAAGTCAAGTTCATAAGATATTGGTTTTCAGGCAGAAAAAATTTAAATATGACTACTTACTATCCAAACTACAAAACTCAACCAAGATGCTTTATATGCAAAAGAATTTACTTACTCTTTTATCCGTACTCACGTTCATATTATTTTCGACAATTGGTTCTGCGCAAGGCACCTTTGACGTTCGATTTCTTATTGATTCCATAGATTGTGTCAACGAAAAATTGTTTGTTGATATTCAGGTACGTGCAGACAATCCTGGTCAGGAATATTTACTGGGCGACCAAAATTACCGCTTTTCCTTTGATAGAGGCGTATTAGCAAATCCTCAAATCGCACAAGAACTTGAAGTTTCGGGACTTATCAGTGGAGGTGCCGGTCCATTAGGCTTTTCTTTTTATTCGCCACATACTCTGACGGGATCTTTGGACACCATTGTTTCCTACAATCTTGAATTACAAGGCGGTGATGGACTATTTGCAACCGATACTACTTACTTCAATGTTGGTAGACTATCATTCGATATTCTTGATTTTAATCTACCAATCTACCTTAGATGGCACAGAGATATTCCGGCGGATTTTCCTAATACTTTTGTAGGGCAAAAACTCAACGGTTCGCTAGTACCTACTGACGAGGGGTCTTACCTTGATTACAATCAAGACCTCAGCAGTGCCTGCAACAATACAACACCCGTAGCGGTAGATGATACAGAAACCACAACCGAAGAACAGCCCATAACGGTTTGCTTGCCTACCAATGATTCAGACCCCGAAAACGCTCTAGATAGTACGTCCGTTACCCTATTGAGTACGCCGCCAGCTGCCGAAGGTACGGTGGCAATTGATACCCTAACAGGCTGTATTACCTTCACTCCTGCGGCGGATTTCTTTGGCACAGTAACGGCTTTTGATTACGAAATATGCGATTTGGGCGTCTTGATTCCTTCTTATCAAGGGGACAACAACCCCTTACCCATCCCATTACCAAACCCAGACAACCCACCCTTACAGACCCAACCGCCTGCATGTACTACCGCCACTATCAACCTCACCGTCACCAACGTAAATGATGCACCCACAGCAGCAGATGACACTGAAACAACGGCAGAAGATACGCCCCTCAATTCGGACGTCACCCCCAACGATAGCGATATAGACGGCGACAATTTAATAGTAAATACAACGGCTGTCACGCCTCCGGCGAATGGTACGATAGTCATCAATCCCAATGGTACATATACCTATACGCCCGATGCTGATTTTAACGGCAGCGACAGTTTTATATATGAAGTTTGCGACGACGGTTCACCTTCGCTTTGCGCCAACGCAACCGTGAATATCAACATTACTCCCGTAAATGACGCACCAATCGCAGTAGATGATTCCGAAACAACAAACGAAGATACACCCCTCAATTCAGATGTCACCCTCAACGATAGCGATTTGGAAGGAGATAATTTGATAGTAGATACAATAGCCGTCACGCCTCCGACAAACGGTGCACTCGTACTAAATACCAACGGTACATACACTTATACGCCCAATCCGGATTTTAATGGCACAGACACATTTGAATACGAAGTCTGTGACGATGGTACGCCCTCTGAATGCGCCACTGCTACGGTTACGATTATCGTCGCGCCTATAAATGATGCGCCGGTAGCAGTAGATGATACCGAAACAACAGCAGAAGATACGCCCCTCAATTCGGATGTCACCCCCAACGACAGCGATATAGACGGCGACAATCTAATAGTAAATACAACGGCTGTCACGCCTCCGGCGAATGGTACGGTAGTCATCAATCCCGATGGTACATATACCTACACGCCCAATACTGATTTTAACGGCAACGATAGCTTTGAATACGAAGTTTGCGACGATGGTTCACCTTCGTTCTGCGCCAACGCAACCGTGAATATCACTATTACTCCCGTAAATGACGCACCAATCGCAACAGATGATACCGAAACAACGGCAGAAGATACGCCCCTCAATTCAGATGTCACCCCCAACGATAACGATATAGATGGCGACAATTTAATAGTAAATACAACGGCTGTCACGCCTCCGGCGAATGGTATAGTCACACTCAATGCAGACGGTACATACATCTACACCCCAAATACTGATTTTAACGGAACAGATAGTTTTGAATACACAATTTGCGACAACAGCAGCCCCGCACTCTGCGACAATGCAGTGGTCACGATTACCGTTACCCCAGTAAATGATACGCCTCTTGCAGTCGATGATTCCAATACAACAATAGAAGATACACCCGTAAGCGGCGATGTCATTCCAAACGACAGCGACCTCGACGGCGATAACTTAGCCGTAAATACGACCCCAACAGCCGACCCTATGAACGGCACAGTCGCACTCAATGCGGATGGAACATATACCTATACGCCAAATCTTGACTTCAACGGCACAGATAGTTTCCGATACGAAGTTTGTGATGATGGAACACCACAATTATGTGCCGAAGCTACCGTCACCATCACCCTCACTCCGGTCAATGACGCACCCGTTGCTGTAGATGACTTCGGCACCACGCCGGAAGATATACCGTTTAACGGTCAAACCGTATTGAGCAATGATACCGATGTAGATACAGGAGATACATTGAGCGTCAACACCACGCCCATTAGCACACCTGCCAATGGTACAGTTATGATTAATCCTGACGGTACATTCCTTTACACACCAAACGCAGGCTTCAATGGTAGCGATACTTTCGAATACCAAGTGTGTGACGATGGTACGCCTCAATTATGCGATATTGGAATGGTAACGGTTACAATTGATAATGTAAACGACCAACCTACCGCCCTCGATGACGTAGCCACAACACCCGAAGATACACCACTCAACGGCACATCTGTACTGGGAAATGATACAGATATTGATGGAAATAATTTAACAATAAATACCACACCAATCACGGATGTCACCAACGGTGCATTGACCATCAATCCTGATGGAACTTACCTCTACACCCCAAATCCTGACTTCAACGGTACAGACAGCTTCCAATACGAAATCTGTGATGATGGCATCAATCCAGCGAATCTATGCGACACAGCCACGGTAGTAATCACCATTACTCCGGTAAATGATACACCCGTTGCAGTGGACGATTCAGGTACGACTGCGGAAGATGTGCCATTAACAGGAACAACGATATTGACGAATGATTCAGACGTAGACACAGGCGATATATTGACCGCAACGGCAACATCAACTACGCCTCCGGCGAATGGCACAGTCATTATCAATCCTGATGGCACTTACACTTACACGCCAAATCAAGATTTTACGGGTACAGATAGCTTCGTATACGAAGTGTGTGACAATGGTACACCAATCGAATGCACCACCGCCACAGTAACTATCACAGTAACACCACTCAATGACGCACCTGTCGCAATAGATGATGCTGAAACAACAGCAGAAGACATACCAATCAATTCAACAGTCATTACGAATGATAGCGATGTAGATGGCGATAATATTATAGTAAATACAACACCTGTTACTGATGTAATGAATGGTACACTCACACTCGATGCCAACGGTACATATACGTATGCGCCCAACGCAGATTTTTTCGGTACAGATAGTTTTGAATATGAAATTTGTGATGATGGAAACCCTGTATTATGTACTACGGCAACTGTAAATATTATAATTGACTCCGTAAATGACGTACCAATCGCAGTAGACGACGCCGAAACCACACCGGAAGATACAGCGATTAGTTCGGATGTCACACCGAATGACAGCGATGTTGATGTAGCGGATAATTTGACCGTCAACACTGCACCTGTCACTGCACCTGCAAATGGTGGAGTTACACTCAATGGAGACGGCACATATACATACACGCCAAATCCGGGCTTTTTCGGTACGGATAGTTTCGTGTATGAAATTTGTGATGATGGTACGCCCGTAGAATGCGCTCAAGCTACGGTAACTATTGACGTTACTTCTGTAAATGATACACCAGTAGCAACAGATGATGCCGAAACAACACAAGAAGATACACCCGTCAGCCTTGATGTACTCACGAACGACAGCGACGCAGATACAGCGGATAATTTGACCGTAACAACAACACCCGTCACGCCACCAACCAACGGTACAGTAGCACTCACACCAGGAGGCATAGCTACTTATACGCCAAATCTTGACTTTTTCGGTACAGATACATTTGAATACGAAGTATGTGACGATGGCAGTCCGATTCTTTGCGATGTAGCCACGGTTACCATTACGGTTACACCAGTAAACGACGCACCAGTCGCAGTAGACGATGCCGAAACAACAGAGGAAAACATGCCGCTAAATTCAGATGTTTCACCAAACGATAGCGATGTCGATAGCGATTCACTGACAGTAGCAAGCACACCTACTACTGATGTAACGAATGGTACACTCGTACTCAATTTTGACGGAACATACACTTATACGCCAAACACGAACTATAACGGTTTAGATATGTTCGAATACGAAATTTGCGACAACGACTCACCTGTCCTTTGCGATACGGCTACAGTTACAATTAGCATTGGTCCGGTCAATGACCCACCCATTGCAATAGATGACACCGCCACTACAACCGAAGATACACCACTCAACGGTACATCCGTACTCGGTAATGATAGCGATATTGATACAGGAGATGTATTGACAGTAAACACCACACCGATTGTAGATGTAGCGAACGGTACACTCGTCATCAATCCCGACGGTACATACCTTTACACACCAAATCCAAATTTCTTTGGTACAGATACCTTTGATTATGAAGTCTGTGATAATGGCGACCCTATAATATGTTCTACCGCAACGGTAACAATTACAGTAACATCCGTAAACGACCAACCAATTGCAGTAGATGACACCGCAGCGACACCAGAAGATACACCTGTCACATCAGATGTTATTCCGAATGATAGCGACGCTGATACAGTAGATGTATTAGCAGTAACAGGAATACCTGTTACACTTCCAGCGAATGGTATAGTAACACTCAGCGCGAGCGGCGCATATACCTACACACCGAATCCGGGTTTCTTCGGCACAGATACTTTTGAATATCAAGTATGTGACAACGGCACGCCTGTATTATGCGATGTAGCAATGGTTACAATTACAGTAACTTCTGTAAACGACCAACCCGTCGCAGTAGATGATGCAGAAACAACAACAGAAGATGTACCGATTTCTTCGGACGTCACACCAAACGATAGCGACGTAGATGTAGCGGACAATTTAACCGTAACAACAACGCCCATAACTGCACCTGCAAATGGTACACTCGCACTCAATCCTGACGGTACATACGTTTACACACCAAATGCGAATTATTTTGGTACGGATAGTTTTGAATACGAAATTTGTGATGATGGTAGCCCTGTATTATGTGATATTGCATTGGTCGATATTAGCATTTCATCAGTAAATGACGCGCCCGTAGCTTTAGATGATTCAGAAACGACAACAGAAAATACACCAATTTCATCCTCCGTCACACCAAACGATACAGATGTAGACGTAGCAGATACCTTAACGGTAAATACAACACCAATTACGCCTCCGGCGAATGGTACACTTATCTTGAACGCAGACGGTACATACACTTACACTCCAAATACGAATTATAACGGTTTAGATAGTTTTGAATACGAAATTTGTGATAATGGTACACCTCAATTGTGCGATACCGCAATCGTAACCATCGGCGTAGGCGCAGTCAATGACCCACCAACCGCCGTAAACGATAGCGAAATCACACTGGAAGATGTAGCAATTAACTCGGACGTTACACTGAATGACAGCGACCTTGACGGTGACAACTTGATAGTTACCACAACGCCCGTAGTCGCGCCTATGAATGGTACGCTTGTACTCAATACAGACGGTACATACACTTATACACCAAATCCGAATTATTTCGGTACGGATTCATTTACCTATCAAATATGTGATGATGGTGTGCCTGTCCTTTGTTCAACGGCTGTCGTAGATATTACGATTACTTCCGTAAATGATGTGCCAGTCGCAGTAGATGATGCAGAGACGACACTGGAAGATGTGCCTGTTTCAGCAGATGTCACACCGAACGATAGTGATGCTGATGTAGCGGATGTTTTGACCGTAAATACAACACCTATCACGGACGTAACTAACGGTACACTCGTACTCAATTCAGATGGAACATACACCTACACGCCAAATTCAAGTTTCTTTGGTACAGATACATTTGTATATGAAATTTGTGATGACGGCATGCCAGTAGAATGCGCGACGGCAACGGTTACGATTACAGTAGAATCTGATAATGACGTACCAGATGCAGTCGATGATGCAGAAACGACAACGGAAGACACGCCACTTTCTTCGGATGTATCATTGAATGATAGCGACCTCGACGGCGATAATTTGACAGTGAATACAACGCCTGTTGCGCCTCCGGCGAATGGTATACTTGCACTCAATGCAGACGGTACATACGTTTACACACCAAATCCTGATTATTTCGGTACGGATAGCTTTGTATATGAAATTTGTGATGATGGCATACCTTCATTCTGCGCTACGGCAACGGTTACAATTGATGTAACTCCTGTAAACGATGCACCTATCGCAATAGACGATACAGAGACGACATTAGAAGACGTATCATTTACATCAACGGTCAGCTCAAATGATAGCGATACCGAAACGGGTACTTTGACTTACACCGTAGTCACAGGAACTTCCAATGGTACATTGGTATTCAATATGGATGGTACGTATACCTACACGCCAACGGCGAGTTTCTTTGGTACGGATATGTTCACCTACGAAGTATGCGATGCAGGTACGCCTGTAATATGCGTAACGGCAACGGTGACGATTACCATAGACCCGGATAATGATGCGCCAATTGCCAAAAATGATATTGGTATCACGGATGAAGATACACCACTAAGCAGTACCTTGGCAGCCAATGACAGTGAGCCAGATGGCGAAAATCTGATATATACAACAACATCTGTAAGCGCACCAACCGACGGTACAGTTGTCATCAATCCTGACGGTACATATACCTACACCCCCGACCCGAATTTTAACGGTATCGACAACTTTACTTATGAAGTTTGCGATGATGGTGTGCCAAAATTGTGTAGCACCGCGATTGCAACAATTAGAGTCAATTCCATCAATGATGCACCGGATTTGACAGATGATGCAGCAACGACAGACGAATTGGTGCCAGTTGATATTGATGTCGTGTCAAATGATTCAGACGTAGAAGACGGCGCGATTGACCCATGTGCTGTGACGATTGCGACTGCGCCACTCGGTGGTACAGTTAGCTTTGGTCCTGCACCGACTTGTGTGATGACTTATACGCCAAATCCGGGCTTTTCCGGTGTTGATGCTTTTGAATATGAAGTCTGTGATGCCAATGGCTCATGTAGTACTGCCATCATAGATGTTACGGTCGGGGCAACATGTCTCGATGTTCAGTTATCTGTATGGCTCGAAGGCGGATTAAGCAATCTTAGTAATGGCTATATGCCGACCATGCGCACTACCTTGAGTGACACCCGAATGCTACTGCCCGGTCAATCAAACTCTTCACTACCCGCAGGACAACCATACAACATAGCACCATGGAACTACCCCGGTACAGAAGGTGCAGGATGGACCGATGCCGACTATGCAAGCGTAGCCCTGACCAAAGGCGCAGGCATCGTGGATTGGGTAATGGTATCTTTCCGCACAGATGTTGCTTCCAATACGACCTTCCAGCGAGCGGCAGCACTCGTCTTTGAAGATGGTAGCGTGGTATTCCCCGAACCATGTGTATTGACGGTTTCTGCACCGAGTTCATTCTACATTGTTATCGAACATCGCAACCACATGGGCGCGATGTCGCACGTTCCTGTATCTGCCAACGGCGGACAAGTCAACTACGACTTCCGTACACAGGACTCTTGGGTCAATGGTACAAGTTTCGGACAGATTGAGGTAGAACCCGGCAAATATGCCATGTACGGTGGTGATGGTGAGAAAATTCCTGACGCATTTAGCTACGACGTCAACGCCGTAGATAAAACCAGTTGGTTGGCTGAAAATGGTGTTTTTGGACAATATCTTTATACCGATTTCAACCTCGACGGTGATACCAATGGCGGCGATAAAATTATTTGGACAAGAAATAACGGTATCGCTTCAGGCGTACCGAAATAGGGTTAAAGTGCATTAGTACACTGTTTTATAAATTTATTTACATTTTTTGACGTTTATTTTGAAATGAATCGAGTCAAAAATGACGCGAATACTCACTGTATTTAAGGATTTTTTGGTGAAGAGTCATTTTAAAAGAAATACTCAAAAAAGTAAATAAATTTGTGAAACAGTGTATTAGGAACGAGGCATAAATAAATTAAGTTTTTTGACGCCGTTATTTTTTTCTTTTTCGAGGCATGAAAACCGCGCATAGCCAAGCTATACAAGGATTTTCATAACGCAGAAAAAGGGAAAAAGAAAAAGTCAAAATCTGCATTTATGGGTGCATCTCAAAATGTCGCATACGCAAAGGCATAAATTGTAAAAATACTTATGCGGCTTTTTTTTGAGCCTTATTGATTAACTTAATTACTCTCTCCCATTGATTATTGAGATAAACGACTCTCAAATTAGCGACGGCTTGCCCTCCCTGTTTCGT